>Ga0335395_10000052_pt1 | contig 82419 bp, 66 predicted proteins | sample MAT02_FD_205744 | JGI IMG/M metagenome (GOLD analysis project Ga0335395, IMG submission 205744) | Freshwater microbial communities from Lake Fryxell liftoff mats and glacier meltwater in Antarctica - MAT-02 (spades assembly) (version 2) ...
GCTGTGCACCGTTGACCGGTGCATTCGCAATCGCTCCGGCGATCTGATCGTTAAGTGAAGCTGCTACAGATATGCCGCCCGAAGCAACTCCCGGGGACCCAGTGATGTAGTACGAATCCCCCGAATTGCCGGCCGATAGAACAACTATGAGTCCTGCATCGGCGGCGCGCTGTGCTGCCTGAGACGACGCCTCTTCAATATCGCCATGGTTAGAACCAAGCGAGAGATTGATCACCCGTAGTCGCGGTGTCGCCGGGGGCTGCGGGAGACTGTAGCTCACGATCTGCGGCTGACCTGCTCCATTTAAAACCGTGGCGACAACTTGACCATCCCACACAATGCTGGTGTCAGACTGCCAAAGGTAAATCGCAGCTGCAGCGTCGAGTGCTGCACTTACTACCGCGCTCGAGCCGGTGTTTCCAAAAACGCGGAAAGAATAGAGTGGAGACTCGGGCGCGTAACCAGGCGAAACTCGGACAGCTTGCGAAGAAACCATCGGAAGATTGCGGTCGTACGGTCCGGCGTAAGTGCTTCCGTCGGAATTAACTCCAAATCCCGAGATAAGACTTGCCACTGAAGTGCCATGCGTGGCACCGTCCATGGGATTCAAATCAGGCACGGGGATTAGCGCCGTGTCTGCAGTCCCAGCCGCATTGTAGGCGTCCCCCGCAAAATCGAAACCCCATACAACCTTCGGAGTCGGAAAACTAGTTGCCGAGGGAATGTCTGGCGGCAGCGGGTATGGAGTCACAGAAGTGACACCAAGCTTGTAATTAGAGCCGCCTGGCCCGCCAAAAGCGCGATGAATGTGGTCGATTCCGGTGTCGATGACGCCGACGCCTACGTTCGCGCCGCGTAAGCCAAGGTCGGGAGCGGTCTGCCCCCAAAATGTTCTGACTCCAGTAAAATCGAGCGAGCTCGCTGCGTCAACTTTGTGCTCGGCGAGAGGCGAAACCGCTTTGACGCCCGGCATGGACCGAATTGCAGTGATGGCAGAACTTGGAATACGAACGGCAATACCGTTGATCGCGAACCGAGCGTTGAAGAGCACGCGGGCGTCAAACTGATCAGTCAAGCGGGTCATAAGCGAGTACTGTGTCTCTAACAGGTCCCCCGCGCCACTGAATGCTGCTTGAGCTCCCAAGCTCTCCGCGCGCTCAAGATAGTCGAGGTTGCCGCCGCGAGCTGCATTGAGTGCGATCGCTTCGTCCCGTCGCATCGTAAAAAGATCAACGGCAGCTGGCCCATCTAACTCGATAAACATCGAGACGTACTCCCCTTCCACCCCGAAGATCGAATCACTATCTTCAGTGTAGGAGGGGCTACGGTCACCAAGCGCATGCGTATCACCGGCGAACGAAGCGCTCGTGATTGAAAGTGCGAAAGTGGTGAAAGCGACAACTGCAAACTGACGCCTACAGATGGAACGTGAATTCAGATGCATCTGTTACTCCCCAAACCTATTTGAGTCAACGCGCTATACGTCAACTTCCCCCGCCGAAAAAACGGCACCCTGCGTGGCCGTGACCATGCTTACCCACAAAGATAACCGGGCAAGGAGTTTCGCGCCATCACAGGTTTGTGAAAATCTTCGCATCCCGTGCTGCGATGCAGCGGAAAAGCGGAGCGTCTAAAGCTGCCAGCCGATGCTTACGGAACATGTGCCAGCACACATCAGGTCAAACAGCTGCGCCGCGCCAATGCGAGGGCAGCCTCAACTCTCACGTGCAACACTCTGAGCAGAGATTTCCATATCTTCGGAACGCGAAGTCCTGACCGCGTATCGCAGGCAGCACGCCACGCCGGTGCTCACTGATCTGCATGATTGGCTGCACACGCTGGCCGCAAAGAGGCTGACAAACAGTGGGCTGCACAAGGCCGTGCACCACGCACTCGGCCGCTGGTCGGCGCTCGTCCGCTACCTCGACGACAGCGACCGCCCGATCGACAACAACCCGATCGAAAATGCCATCCGCCCGATCACCCTGGGCCGCAAGAACTGGCTGTTCATCGGCTCCACCCGCGCCGGCGTGCGCGCCGCCGCGATCATGAGCCTGCTCGCCACCGCCAAAGCCAACGGCCTGTGCCCGCATGCCTGGATGAGCGACGTGCTCGCGCGGCTGCCAACAACCCTCAACCGAGATATCGACACGCTGCTGCCGCTTGAAGGCTGGGCACAGCGCGAGGTCTGAGTCTCAGCACATCTGCGGCTGCGCCGCTAGGTGGGGTGGGCGGACGCTTACGATCAAGCCACTGCGCACCTGCGAGCGCACGTGCGCTCGCCACCGCCAGGTCTCCGAACGCTTCATCGACCGAACCTCTCCGCGAGAAAGCCGCGAAGCGCTGAGCAGTCAGCTCACATAGGAAGGTGGGGTGGGCGGACGCTTGCTCTGCGGCAGGCGTGCGAGCTTGTTGACTCAGGTTCGGCGCGAGTCGGCAAAAGCCGAAGGGCCCCGCATGCGGGGCCCTTCGGTCGGATGTATTGGCGGATAAGCGCTTGGTAAAATATACCGCCGAAAATCAGAACTCCCAATTCAGCGAGAGCGAGTAGCGCCGGCCAAGCAGGTCATAGATGCCAGCGGAATTGCCCAGGGTCGGAATGGGAGGGTCCTTATCGAACACATTCGTGACGGCAAATCGCAGAGAGCCCCTGTCGGTGAGGCGAAGGTTCACGCCAGCGTTATGCAGCCAGTAAGCTCCAGGCCCGAGAACATCGAAGGTCTCCGGCGTATTTGTAACGTTGAAGACCGCACTGCTGGTGTAATTGGCCTGCCAGTTCGCGCCCCAACGTTCCTGATCATAGGCGAAGCTGACTTGCCCGCGGTACTTGGAGTTTCCAAGCTCGCCCACGTCCACGTTGGTGACGATGTTGTTAGTCGAGTTCTCGAGCCGATCTAGCTTAAACAAATTGACCCCAACGCTACCTTGCCCACCGATACCCAGCCCCCAGTCGGATAGATCCTTTGTGTATACGATCTCGGACTGCCATCCGGTAAAGTCCTGAAAGCCTCCGTTGACGAAGCCCGTCGTAATGCCGTCAATCTGCCCGTCGTCAAGACGACGAATCAGCGAGCAGAACGTGTTGGCATTGCGCACATCGCTAGCGTTGAAATCCGGGTTGTCGAAGCAGCCGGTGGCGATGGCACCCGCGTTTAAGTTGGCAATTGCATCATTTATGTCAATGCGGTACCAGTCCACCGACATGCGCAGGCCTTCGACGAACGAGGGCTGCCAGACGATGCCGGCGGTCTTGGCTTTTGAATCCTCGTTGAGAAGATTGGGATCGCCTCCGGTCACGCCCCGGATCGTGGCGTTGACCGCAATCGAGGTGAAATCATTTGGGTTAAGCCCAAACGCCTGGTAGAAGGCTTGGCAGTTGGCCTGGCGAACCGTCGGATTGGTGCCACCTGCGACGTTTCGGGTATCGCAGGGGTCTGGCACCGCGGTGAAAATCTCAGCAACTGGCGTGAATAGCTCGGTGATCGCCGGCGCACGCAGCGAACGCGTGATATTGCCGCGGAACTCAAGATCCTCAATCGGCCGATACTGGAAACCCACGGTGTACGCATCGAATTCGCCGTTGACAGTGTTGTCGACGCGACGAAACTTCGCGGTAATGTCGAAGCGGTTCAGCAACGGTATCGAATCGGCGGCATCGACGAAAGGCAGAATAAACTCGCCAAAAAACTCTTTGGTAGCGAAAGAGCCCGTGAGCGGAGTGATCGGAACCGCGCGGCCCAATCCCTGCTGCTGGAAGAAGTCCGGCTGGAAGCTGCCCCTCTCGATGCGACGTTCGAAACCGGCGTTGAAGCCGGCGGGGCCGCCCCACATGACAAACATGTCACCGCCAATATTGGCGTTGAGAACAGTCTGTTCAATCGTCGTGTCGGACTTGACTTCATCCGTGACGTAGTTTCGCGCGGCTGCACTAGGACGCCCTTCACCGAAGAGATTAAGCGGCGTGCAGTTGGCGTCCGCACGCGGGATGCCGCCGCCTGGAACTACGAGACCCGGCGTGACGGTGGTCGAGCAAACTACCTGTCCATTCACGACCCCAACATTCAGGGCGTTCACGAAGTTCTGCTGATTCAAGACGGTCTGGTAGAACCGGGAATCGTTGGTCCCCTGATTCACAGAGGCTTCCCAGCGAAACAGCCGGTCGCCGAACTCGAATGCGCCGTCCAAGCCGAACACGGTGCGGTACAGCTCGGTTTCCGCGCGCGCATTGTTCTCAACAAGATCGCGCGACGCGCGCGAGAGCTGAAAGCTTGTGATGCCCCCAGCGGCAAGGGCAGTCCGGTTCTGAGCGGTCAGCAGTGGATATGTTGAAGCGAACGTGATGGGAGCGCTGAGACCGCCAAATAGATTGACGTTGTAGATCGACTGGTCCACAAGCTCGAGGCTGTTGGCGTTGTAGACCAAGCCCTCTGCAAATAGTCGAACATCGTCCGTTAAGTCAAAGGTGAAGTTCGCAGTTGCGCTGCGGCGAACGACGTCCGAAGTCAGCTGGGCGGTTTCGCTTAAATTGAAGCCATCGCCTCCCGACGAGTTGGTGGCAGTGTTGGCATTCGTACCGAACGGAATGCCGCGCTCGAAAGCCACGATATCACCGGCCGGGTTGAACTGGAGATTGCGACCCAACAGCAGTCCGCCGCCGGTAAAGGTGTTGAAGCGATCGTTTCGGATCAGCACCGAGTTCGGGATGCCGTCAGCGGCGGCCGAAGGCGTACAGCTCTGGAAAGGAATGTTGCCGTTAACGCGACCGTCAGTCGCCGGGTCGCGACCGGCAGCCGCAGTGTTAGAGCAGGGGTTCCCACGATATGAGAAGGCAGCTGCACCCCAGTCGCGGGCGCCAAGCAGAGCGCCCTCAATGGAGTCGAAGCTGGCCGACACGACCAGATTGCCGCGGCCGCCGGAAACATTCGTTCCAAACACGCCGTTGATGTTGCGGCGCATGTTGTCGCCTTCTTCAGTGATGCCGTAGGTCGCACTGACCTCCGCACCCTCATAGTCGCGGCGAGTGATTATATTGATGGTGCCGGCGATGGCATCCGAACCGTAGGTGGGCGCTCCGCCCACCGCCACGGTTTCCACACGTTCAACGATCTGGGTCGGGATCACATTGAGATCCACCTGCAGACCGGGTCCGGCGGGGCCAAAGATGGTGGGCGTGTTCGACGAGACGATTCGACGGCCGTTAACCAGACTCAGGGTTCGGGCGGTGCCTAAACCAAATTGATTCGCAAAATTCACGCCAACGCCGAAACTCGACTGCCCTGCTTCTGGAGTCGCGCCTACGCCGAAGCTCGGCGCTTCGTTGATGACGTCCCCAATGTTAGTCAGGCCGCGAGCTTCAATCGCTTCGCGGGTGATCACGCTCGCTGGCTCCAGGGTGTCGAACCCCGCGCGCGGAATACGCGAACCGGTGACCGTGATGGTATCCAGCTGTTTCGCCGCCTCTGCTTCCTCTTCTTCCACATCGGACGGGGATTGAGCCCATACGACCTGAGCCATGCACATCTGTAGCAACGAAATCTGTAGCGCAGTGACAAGCAGTTTCTTGTTCATTGGTATTCCCAAGGAAGAGCGCCTGCGATGATGCAGTGCTCACTGTGTGCTGAAGAATGCTGGAGAGCCGAATAGCTTCCCAAGCAGCCCGATCCATATCTGAAACAGCCCTTCGACTGACACGCTTGGCGACTTATGCATACCTTGGCGTCGTTCGATTTTGAGCCCCCAGAGCGCGTGAGGCCCCCTCACGCGCACGATGAGTTATACCGGAGAAGTTAAATATTCGTCAATCGTGCCAAAAGTTGTATTTGCGGAACCGCAGCCGCTGGGAGGCGCTGAACCTCATGCACGCTCGCCTTGGGGCGCGTCCGGCTGTCGCTCCGGCGCGGCCTGCTGAAAGGTCTGCAGAGCCAGGCAGTTGCGCTCGATGCGCAGCAGGGTCGGGAAGGCGGACAGGTCCAACTGCAGGCGACGGGCGTTGTACAGCTGCGGAATCAAACAGCAGTCGGCGAGGCTGGGGGCGTCGCCTTCGCAGTATTCGCCGGTCGAGGGATTGTCCCTGACCATCGCCTCGAACGCTTCCAATCCGTCCGTCATCCAGTGCCGTGCCCAGGCCTCGCGCGCCGCCTGATCAATACCCAGATCGCGCTCCAGGTACTGCAGCACGCGGAGGTTGTTCAGCGGATGGATATCGCAGGCGACAAGCTGTGCCAGCCCGCGCACGCGGGCGCGGTCGCGGGCCATCACCGGCAGCAGCGACATCGCCGGAAAGCTCTCGTCGAGGTACTCGATGATTGCGAGCGATTGCCTGATCGCGCGCTCGCCATCCATCAGCACCGGCACCAGGGCCTGCGGGTTCAGCTGGCGGAACTCGGGCATTCGCTGTTCACCGCCGTTGTTGAGCAGATGCACCGGCTCCTGCGCATACGCCAAACCCTTTAGATGCAGCGCAATGCGCACCCGGTAGGCCGAGCTGGACCGCCAGTAGCCGTAAAGCTTCAGCATTTCGCTCATGACCCGCCCCTTACGATGAATGCGATAGTGATGACCATCACGGAATCTACGCGCGGAGCTCGCCTTGAACAAGCGGACGACGCGCGAGGCGAGCGATTCAGCTCGACTTCTGCATGACCTGGTCGATCGCGCCGAACAGGCTGCGGCCTTCGCGATCGAGCATTTCAATGCGCACACGATCGCCAAAGCTGAGGAAGGCCGTGGTTGGTTTGCCCTCGCGGATGATCTCGAGCATGCGCTTCTCCGCCAGGCACGAAGCGCCCTTGCCCTCATCTTCATTGGCCACGGTGCCCGAGCCAACGATGCTGCCCGCCACCAGCGGCCGGGTGCGGGCGGCGTGGGCGATCAGCTGGGCGAAATTGAACTGCATGTCGTCGCCTGCTTCCGGAGCGCCAAACCACTGGCCGTTGATATGGCTGAGCAGCGGCAGGTGGACCTTGCAGTCGACCCAGGACGCGCCCAGCTCGTCGGGGGTGATGAACACCGGAGACAGGGTCGAGCGCGGCTTCGACTGCAAAAAGCCGAAGCCCTTGCCCAGCTCGTCGGGAATCAGATTGCGCAGGGATACATCGTTGATCAGGCCGATCAGCTGAATGTGTGCGGCGGCCGCATCGGCGCTGACGCCCATCGGCACGTCGTCGGTGACGATCACCACCTCGGCTTCGAGATCGATGCCGTAGGCCTCATCGGGCACCAGCACCGGGTCGGTCGGGCCGTAAAAGCCGGCGCCGACGGCGTGGTACATCAGCGGATCGACGTAGAAACTCTCGGGCACGGTGGCTCCGCGCGCACGCCGCACGCGCTCGACGTGCGGCAGATAGGCCGAACCGTCGACGAACTCGTAGGCGCGCGGCAGCGGTGCTGCCAGCGCATCGATGTCCAGCGCAAACACCGGCTGGCCGTCGATCTCCGCGGCGCCGGCGTGAAGCGATTCGTAGGCGGCATTCAAGCGCGGCGCGGCGTTGTCCCAGTCCTCCAGCGCGCGCTGCAGGGTCGGCGCGATTGCCGGTACGCGTACGGCGCGGGTGAGCTCGCGCGAGACGACGATCAGGCTGCCGTCGCGGCCGCCCTCTTTCAGGCTTGCAAGTTTCATTGCGGGTCCTTGGTGAAGCGCATCGGCTCAGGGCGATGCGGGATCGAAGTGGTCTTTCAGCCCAGCCCAGCAGTCGGGGTAATCGGGCTGGCGATGAGCGCAGTCCAGCGCCTGCCGGGTCGGTCGGATCACCTTCGGGGTTTCAAACATGAAGGCCATGGTATCGGTGATCAGATCGGGCTTGGACAGATCTGCGTTCGCGGCTTTCTCGAATGTGGCCGCGTCCGGCCCGTGGCCGCTCATGCCGTTGTGCAGCGAGGCCCCACCGGGCACGAAGCCCTCGGCCTTGGCGTCGTAGGCGCCGTGGATCAGGCCCATGAATTCGCTGGCAACGTTGCGATGGAACCAGGGCGGGCGGAAAGTGTTCTGCGCCACCAGCCAGCGCGGCGGGAAGATCACGAAGTCGAGGTTGCTGACGCCTTCGACCTCGCCCGGCGAATGCAGCACCAGGAAGATCGACGGGTCCGGATGGTCATAGCTGATCGAGCCGATCGCGTTGAAGCGGCGCAGGTCATAGCGATAGGGCGCGTAATTGCCGTGCCAGGCGACCACGTCAAGCGGGCTGTGGCCGATCGGCGCGCGCCACAGCCTGCCCTGGAACTTGGCGATCAGCTCGAACGCGCCCTCGCGCCGCTCGTAGCGCGCCACCGGCGTTTCGAAGTCACGCGGGTTGGCGAGGCCATTGCTGCCGATCACGCCGAGGTCGGGCAGCTTGAGCAGGGTGCCAAAGTTCTCGCACACGTAGCCACGCGCCTCGCCGTCGGGCAGCGCGATGCAGAAGCGAACACCGCGCGGGATCACCGCGATCTGCTGCGGCTCAAGGTCGACACGCCCGAGTTCGCTGTCAATCTGCAGGCGGCCGAGCTGCGGCACGATCAGCAGCTCGCTGTCGGCGCTGTAGAACCAGCGATCGAGCATGTCGCGGTTGGCCGCGTACACGTGCACCGCGGCGCCGCCGGCATCCGGCCCGCCGTTGCCGCCCATGCTGAACAGGCCGTCGATGAAGTCGGTGGGCTGGCTCGGCAGCGGCAGCGGGCTCCAGCGGTACTGCTCGGGCGAGGCCGGGGCCTCGTCGAAACGGTTGTGGAAACGCGGCTGCGCGTAGGGCTCGAAACGGCCGTGCAGCGCCGCCGGAAGGATCCGGTACAGCCAGCTGCGCCGATTGGCATGCCGCGGAGCCGTGAAGGCGGTGCCGGAGATCTGCTCGGCATACAGGCCGTAGGGACAGCGCTGCGGCGAGTTGCGGCCGACCGGCAGCGCGCCCGCAAGCGCCTCGCTGGCGAAGTCGTTGGCGAAGCCGGTGAGGTAGGCGGTGGCGGCAGCCGTGGCAGCGGTCATGGCAGCGGTCGTTGCGGGGTTCGCGGAGGGGGTCGCTACAGGGTTCATGGCGGGGGTTCTCGCTCAAGCCCCTCTCCCGACGGGAGAGGGGTTGGGGTGAGGGGCCGTGCTTGCAGCGCACTCAACGTCGCCTCGAGCACGGCCTGGGTTTGGGTCACTACCTCGTCGTTCCAGAACCTCAAGACGCGCTGTCCCTGCGCCTGCAGGAAGTGCGTCCGTGAAGCATCCGCGGTTTCGGTGTGCTGTCCACCATCGAGTTCGATGACCAGACGCGCGGCGGCGCAGTAGAAGTCAAGGACGTAGGGCGGCATGGGGTGCTGCCTGCGAAACCGGAATCCGCCGAGGCGCGCGCCGCGCAGATGGAACCAGAGTGCGCGTTCGGCATCCTTCATGCCGCGGCGCAGACTGCGGGCCTGCTCCAGGCTGACGGTGGGAAGACGCGGGCGTCCGTGCTCGATCATCGAGTGTGTTCCGGCGGGCAGTGGGCGGGGGTTCGACTTAGATGTAGGGCTGCGCCCTGATCGGCTCCTCACCCCAACCCCTCTCCCGGCGGGAGAGGGGCTCAAAGCGTGGCCCTCACGGCGTCACTTTTTTGAGTCCCTCGGTTCGAATGCGGGCGACTGGTTGGCCGCTGATGCAGGCTACGGTTCAGCGCCCAAATGCCCCGTCGCAAATCGCGAAACCTCAACTCAGTGCCAGCTTCCGAATCCGGTCTACCTAGCGGCAGCCTCCGAATCCCGTCAACTTGATGCCAGCTTCCGAATTCCGTCTAGCCTGAGCCGGCTTGCGGGTCCCGTCTCCCCAATCCCGACTCCCGGCTCTCAAAGCACCCCGCGCTGGATCTGATCGCGCTCGATGCTTTCGAACAGGGCCTGGAAGTTGCCCTCGCCGAAGCCTTCGTTGCCCTTGCGCTGGATGATCTCGAAGAAGATCGGGCCGATCGCATTCTTGGTGAAGATTTGCAGCAGCTTGCGCTGCTGGGTCTCGGGGTCGGCGTCGATCAGGATCTTGTTGGCGCGCAGCCGCGCCACGTCTTCGCCGTGCTCGGGGATGCGCTCATCGATCACGTCGAAGTAGCTGTTCGGGGTGTCCAGAAACTGCACGCCCTGGGCGCGCATGGCCTCGATCGTGGCGTAGATGTCATCGGTGAAACAGGCGATGTGCTGGATGCCCTCGCCCTTGTACTGGTCCAGATATTCGTTGATCTGGCTCTTCGGGTCGGAGGACTCGTTCAAGGGGATGCGGACGACGCCGTCCGGCGCGGTCATCGCCTTCGAGACCAGTCCGGTCTTGGCGCCCTTGATGTCGAAGTAGCGGATCTCGCGAAAGTTGAACAGACGCTCGTAGTAGTTCGACCACTTCTCCATGTTGCCGAAATACAGGTTATGGGTCAGGTGGTCGATGAAGGTCAGGCCGAAGCCCTTCGGGTGGATGTCCGCGCCCTCGATTGCGACGAAATCGACGGCGTAAACGTCGCCCTCGCTGGGTACCAGGTACAGCATGCAGTCGCCGATGCCCTTGACCACCGGCGCCACGATCACCCGGCTGTCCGGCTTGTGCGCGATGCGCTCGCCGCCGTTGGCCAACACCTTCTGCTCGACCGCGGCCACGAATTGCGTGAAACGAATGCCGAAGCCGCAGGCGCAGGGGCCGTGTTCGGCGGCAAAGTCGGCGGCGAAACTGTCGGGATCTTCGTTGACCAGAAAGTTGACCTTGCCCTGGCGATACACGGTAATCGACCGGCTGCGGTGCTTCAGCGCGGCGCTGAAGCCCATTTGCCGGAACAGCTGGTGCAGATCGATGCTGCCTTTCGGGGCGGCGAACTCGACGAACTCGAAGCCGTTGATCCCCATCGGGTTATCAAAGGTGGTGACCTGCATGCCGAGGTTGGGCTGGGCGTTCATGGCTAACTCCGTGGTGGGCGGCGTTCGGCGCCGGCCTAAAACAGCGGGCGGCAGCGCAGATTGGCCTTTGGATCAGCCTTAATTTATAGTTTCATCTGAAACTATTTGCAAGGTGCAGCGCAGAATGAGCTCCCCCACTCCGGCGACGCCCCGATCGCCCGCAGATGCCGCCAGCGACTCGAAGCTCGAACTGGAGGATTTCCTTCCTTATCGACTCTCGGTGCTGTCGAACCGCATCAGCCAGTCAATTGCGCGGATCTACGTCGAACGCTTCGATCTGTCGATCACCGAATGGCGGCTGATGGCGGTGCTCGGTCGCTACCCCGGCCTCACTTCAGGCGAACTGGTCGAACGCACGGCCATGGACAAGGTTGCCGTCAGCCGCGCTGTGGCGGGTCTGCTGGTTTCGGGCCGCGTGGTGCGCGGCAGCGACGAGCGCGACCGTCGCCGTGTGCCGCTTGAGTTGAGCGAGGCCGGACGCAGCGTCTACGCCCAAGTCGCTCCGCTGGCGCTGGAGTACGAGCGCGGCCTGGTGCGCGGAATTGATCCAGGCGAACTCGCCGCCCTGGACAGCCTGATCAGCCGGCTCGACGCCGCCGCCGACGGCGCCGAGCAGCGGCTGCGCGCTGCCGCTGAGCGCGCCAACCGGCGCTAGGCTCGGCTCTGCGGGCCTTCAGCCGCGCTCGCGAAACACGGCCAGCCCGCGCAGCAGGTTGAGCGCTTCGTTGACGGCGTAGTCCGACTGCGCGGCGCGGCCGTCGTTTTCGTCCGGCTCAACCGTCTCGGCTTCCAGATGGCCCGGCAAATTGGCCTCGCGCAGCACCGGCAGGGTGCCTGAATCGCTGAAGCGCAGCTCGGCGTTTTCCGGCACTTCGATATCGGGAACGATGCCGGTCGCCTGGATCGAGGTGCCGTTCGGGGTGTAGTAGCGCGCGGTGGTGAGCTTGATCGAGTCGCCGTTGTCCAGCGGCAGCACGGTCTGCACCGAGCCCTTGCCGAAACTGGTGGTCCCCATGATCACCGCACGTCGGTGGTCGCGCAGGGCGCCGGCCACCACTTCGGACGCGCTGGCGCTGCCGGCGTCGATCAGCAGCACGATCGGCGCGCCGTTCATAAGGTCGCCGCGCTTGGCGCTGTATTCAGCGCGGGCACGCGCCACACGGCCACGGGTGCTGACGATCACGCCCTCGTCTAGGAACAGGTCGGCGACCTCGATGCCGGCATTCAGCAGGCCGCCCGGGTTGCGCCGCAGGTCCAGCACCAGGCCCTTCAGCGGCCCGCTGTTGTTCTCGACCAAGCCCTCCAGCTTGCGCTGCACTTCGGCGGCGGTGTCGGACTGGAACACAGCGATGCGCAGGTAGCCGTAGTCGCTGCCCAGGGATTCGCTGCGGGCGCTGGCGACGCGGATGATCTCGCGAGTGAGGCTGAGTTTCAGCGGCGCCGCTTCGCCCTCGCGCACGATCGTCAACACGATCTGGGTGCCGGGCTCGCCGCGCATCGTCTCGATCGCGCCGTCGACGCTGTCGGCGGTGATCGATTTGCCGTCGAGCTCGGTGATGATGTCGCCGGGCTTCACGCCCGCGCGCGCCGCTGGGGTGTCGTCCATCGGCGCGATCACCATCAGGCTGCGGTCGGGCCGCTGCAGAATTTCAAGGCCCAAGCCCCCGTAGGCGCCGGTGGCGGTCTCATTGAGCGACTGGGTAGCCTCGGCGCCGAGATAGCCGCTGTGCGGGTCGAGGTCGGTCAACAGGCCGCGAATCGCCGCCGACATCAGCTGGCTGTCATCGACGCTGTCCACATACGCCTGCTGAACCGCCCGGAACACCGAAACGAAGCGCCGCACCTCGTCCAGGCTGACCCGCTCGGCGGGCGCGGCGGCCTCATCAGATTCCGGCGCCGGCTCGGCCAGCGGCTCGATCGGCGCTTCCGGCTCGCTCGAAGGGTTCAGCACGGGCGGCGTCTGCGCAAACGCCAGGCAGGACAAAAGCAGGCCGCAGGGCAGCCCGATCAAAAGCGTGTGGACGGTTTTCATGCGCGCCAGTATAGGCAAGCGCGGACCCTGGGGCGCGCAACGAGCGGCGCCAGCGGGCGCGGTGAGCCGATGCGATCAGCGGTCGGCATCGGCAGTCGAGATCAGCCAATGAGCTCAGCCGATGACGTCAGCGGGCGATCCACACACGAGGGTCGAGCGGCTGGCTGCCGCGCCGCAGCTCGAAGTACAGACCGGCCCCGCCCTGCCCGCCGGAGCTGCCGGCCTGGGCGATTTGCTCGCCCGGCTTGACCCAGTCGCCGGCCTCGCGCAGCAGGCCATCGTTGTGCGCATACAGGCTCAAGTAACCGTCGCCGTGATCGAGAATCAGCAGCAGCCCGTAGCCCTTCATCCAGTCGGCGAAGGCCACTCGCCCATGCGCCACCGCGCGCACGGCGGAACCGGCCGCGGCTTCCAGCAGCCAGCCTTCGCTGCTTCGTCCGTCCGGCAGGCTGCCGGCAAATCCCGTGAGGATACGGCCGGGCACGGGTTTCGGCAGGCTGCCGCGCTGGGCGGCGAAATCCTTGGCGCCGTCGAGCTGGTCGGGAATGTCGGCAAAAATATCGCGCAGAGATTCGATCAGCGACACCAGCGCCTGCTCATCGCGCTTGAGCTCCCGCAGCCGGCTGGCCTGCGCCTGCTGCTGTCCGGCCAGAGCCTCCAGCAGGCCGGCGCGATCGCTGCGGCGCGATTCGAGCGCGCCCAGCGCGCCCTGCTCAAGCGCCAGCGCGGCATCAAGCGTGGCGCGCTGCGCGTCGACCTCGGCGCTGATCCGCGCCAGATCCGCGAGCTCGTCCAGCAGCCGGCGGATGCGCTGCACCTGGCCGCGCTGCACGTAGCGATGATAGGCGAGCGCGCGGCTGGCTTCGCTCAGGCGATCCTGCGAAAGCAGCAGCCGCAGCGGCGCCTGCCCGCCCTGCACATAGGCCGCGCGCAGCAGCGCGCCGAGGGCGTTGCGCTGGCGCTCAAGCCCGGCCGCAGTCTGGCTACGTTCGGTCTGCAGCGCATCAAAGCGCTGCTGCTGCGCGGTCGAGTCCGCGCTGAGGCGCGCCACCGCCTGCAGCTGCCGGGCGATCGCCTCATCGACTTCGCGCACCTGCGCCACCGCGGCATCGCGCTCTTCGGCCAGCGCGCGCTGCACTCGCGCCACCTCGGCGATCTCGGCGCGCACACGCTCAAGCCGGCCGAGCGCGAGCTGTTCCGCAGCGGGGTCCTCAACCACAGCGAGCGCCGGAACGGCGCCCAGCAGCAGCGCCAGCAGCAGCCCAGCGGCCGGCGGAAACAGCGCGCGCGCTGGCCTCACTCGAACTCGACCAGCGACTGCCCGGTCATCTCCGCCGGCTGCGGCAGGCCAAGCAGGGCGAGCAGGCTGGGCGCAATGTCGCGCAGGGAGCCGCCGGCCTGCAGCCGCGCCGGCCGCCCGAAATACACCAGCGGCACCGGGCCGACGGTGTGCGCGGTGTAAGGCTGGCCGGTGTCGGCATCGCGCATCTTTTCGATGTTGCCGTGGTCGGCGGTCAACAGCATCTCGCCGCCGACTTCGCGCAGCGCGGCTGCGATTTCGCCGATTGCCACGTCAACCGCCTCAACCGCCTTGATCGCCGCGGACAGCACGCCGGTGTGGCCGACCATGTCGGGGTTGGCGATGTTGCAGATGATCAAATCGTGCCGTCGCGCGCGGATGTCGGCCACCAGCGCGGCGGTCAGCTCCGGGCAGCTCATCTCCGGCTGCAGGTCGTAGGTGGCGACCTTGGGCGAGGGAATCATGATCCGCGACTCGCCCGGCTGCTCGGCTTCGACCCCGCCGCTGAAGAAGAAAGTAACGTGGGCGTACTTTTCGGTCTCGGCGATCCGGAGCTGCGTCAGGCCGTTGGCGGCAATCACCTGCGGCAGGGTGTTGTGCAGGGTGTCCGGCGGATACGCCAGCGGCGCCGGCAGGCTGGCGTCGTACTCGGTCAGGCAGACGAAGCGCGACAGCTCCGGCCGGCGCGCTTTGAAACCGTCGAAACCCGGCTTCACGAAAGCCGCGCTCAGCTCGCGCGCACGGTCGGCGCGAAAGTTCATGAACACCACCGCATCGCCGTCGGCCATCGGCTGCGCGCCTTCGATAGCCGTCGGCAGCACGAACTCGTCGTTCTCGGCGCGCGCGTAGGCGGCGTCCAGCGCGGCCAGTGCGCTGTCAGCGCGATGTTCGGCGACCGCTTCGACGATCGCCGAGTAGGCACGCTCGACGCGGTCCCAGCGGGTATCGCGGTCCATTGCGTAGTAGCGGCCGCTGACCGAGCCGACTGCATAGCCGAGCGCGTCGCAGTGCGCCTGCAGTTTTTCAAGGCTGGGCTTGGCCGAACGCGGCGGGGTATCGCGGCCGTCCAGAAAGGCGTGCACCGCTAGCTTCTGCACGCCCTGCCGGTGGGCCAGCTCCAGCATCGCGAAGATGTGCTGCTCGTGGCTGTGCACGCCGCCGGGCGACAGCAGGCCGAGCACATGCAGGGTGCCGCCCGCCGCCTGCGCATCGGCACAGGCTTGAACCAGCTCGGCGTTGTCGAAAAACTCGCCGGTCTCGATCGCGTGGTCGATCCGGGTCAGGTCCTGGTAGACGATGCGGCCGGCGCCGAGATTCATGTGGCCGACCTCGGAATTTCCCATCTGCCCGTCCGGCAGGCCGACGAACGTGCCGGACGTTTGGATCAGCGTGTGCGGACACTCGGCCAGCAGGCGGCGCCAGTTCGGCGCGCTGGCCTGGGCGATGGCGTTGTCCTCACGCTCCTCGCGATGGCCCCAGCCATCGAGGATCAGCAGCAGCACGGGCTTGGGTCGCGACACGGGCGGGCTCCATGGAAGAGATCAGGAAGGCCCGCATTCTAGCGAAGCGCCGCTCAGGCTCCCGACTCGGCTAAACCCTGCCCGCCATTCCCGCATCAGAGCCCAGGCAGTCGCGCAGAGCGCGGCGCGCCCATTCCTTCTGAGTACGGAGACTCAACACCATGCGCAAGCCCACGCCTTACCTCATCTTTATCGCCAGCGTGCTGCTGGCCTTCGCCGGCAGCGCCGCCGCTGAGCCCGCGACCAGCATCGACAAGGTCAACGGTTCGATCCGCACCGACGAGGGTGCGAGCTACGAAAGCCTTGAGACCGTCAACGGCAGCATCGTGCTGGCCGCTGGCGCCCGCGCCCAGAACGCGGAAACGGTCAACGGCAGCATCAGCGTCCGCGAGCGCGCCCGCATCGACGAAGTGGAAACCGTCAACGGCGCCATCAGCATCGGCGAGGCCGCCGAAGTCGGCTCGGCCGAAGCCGTCAACGGCACCATCCGGCTGTCGCGCGGCGCGGTGGTGCGCAAGGACGTGGAAACCGTCAACGGCGAGATCCGCCTGGACGCGGCCGAAGTCGGCGGCAGCCTGCTCACCGTCAACGGCGACATCAAAGTGCTCGACGGCAGCCGCGTGGCCGGCGGCATCAAGATCGAAAAGCCCAGCGCCGGCTGGTTCAACTGGGGCGGCAAGCAGCGCTCCCCGAGCGTCGTGATCGGCCCGAACTCGGAGGTTGCAGGCGAGCTGGTGTTTGAGCGCGAGGTCGAGCTTCATGTGCACGACAGCGCCCGAATCGGCCGGGTCAGCGGGGCCGAGGTGAAGCGCTTCAGCGGTTCGGAGCCGTAAAAATCGGGATTGGGGATTGGGGATTGCGTAGGTGGGATGGAAGTCAGAGCTGACGCTGCGGGTGGTGTCTCGCGTCAGCGTTGCAGCGATGGAATCTAGCGGCCGCGTCGCGGCGATGGCGTTCCCCGGCGGCGCTAAAGTCCGCGCCGTTGGGCTTCGCTTTGCTCAGCGCCAACCTACCCAAGCAAGTCGCCGTCGACCTAAGCGAGTTGCCGCCGAGCGCCGTTGTAGGTTGGGTTGAGCCAAAGGCGAAGCCCAACGTCGCGGTGGTCGTGGCGTGCGGCGAGGGCAGATGTTTTGCCTTCGCTTCGCTCGGGCTCTTCGGGTCTGCAGCTGCCACCGGCAGCTCCAAAGCAACCCGCTTCGCTGCTTCGCTCGGGCTCTTCGGGTCTGCAGCTGCCACCGGCAGCTCCAAAGCAACCCGCTTCGCTGCTTCGCTCGGGCTCTTCGGGTCTGCAGCTGCCACCGGCAGCTCCAAAGCGACCCGCTTCGCTGCTTCGCCGCTTCGCTCAGCGCCCATCTACGGGGCGCGTGTGGCCACTGGGCTCGAACTGAGCGGCGTCTGCGCGCGCGATTGACTGCGCGAGGGCCGGCGCCGGAGCGCCGAGTCGAGACCCGCCCTTCAATCCTCAACTCAGGTGCCACGGAGAGCGAGCACCTCGGAACCTAGGCGGGCCCGTCCGAATCATCCGAACGCCCGCGCAACGCCCGCGCAGTCACTCCCGCAAAAAAAACACATTGGCACCCCCAGCCACAGCAGCGGCAGCCCGAGCGGTGAGCGCAGCACCCGCATCAGCAGTCCGCCGAGCAGCACCCGCACCCAGCCCGCGCGCGTCACCCAAGCCATCGCCGCGACGCCTACTTCAGGGCCCGCTCAAACAGCTTGAAGATCCGCCGGTACTGGTCGAACCAGGCCTCCGGGTGCACGTAGCCATGGCGCTCCATGGGGTAGCTGGCCAGCTCCCAGTTGTCCTTGCGCAGCTCGATCAGGCGCTGCGCCAGCCGCACGGAGTCCTGATACAGCACGTTGTCATCGATCATGCCGTGGCTGATCAGCAGGTGGCCCTTAAGGCCTTCTGCGAACTCGATCGGTGAGGACTTTTTGTACGCCTCCGGATCGATGTCCGGCGTATTCAGAATGTTCGAGGTGTAGGGGTGGTTGTACATCGCCCAGTCGGTGACCGGCCGCAGCGCCGCACCAGCGTGGAATTGCTCAGGCGCGCGGAACATCGCCATGAAGGCTATGAAGCCGCCGTAGCTGCCGCCGTAGATGCCGACCCGCTCGCGATCGCCCTGCTGGGTGTCGACCAGCCAGTCGATGCCGTCGAGATAGTCCTCAAGCTCCGGGTGGCCCATCTGCCGGTAGATCGCGGTGCGCCAGTCGCGGCCGTAGCCGGCCGAGCCGCGGTAGTCCAGGTCCAGAACGATATAGCCGTGCTCAACCAGCAGCTGGTGGAACATCTGCTCGCGGAAATAGACCGGCCAGCGCTGGTGCACGTTCTGCAGATAGCCCGCGCCGTGCACGAACAGCGCGATCGGATAGCGCTTGCCGGGCTCAAGGTTTGCCGGCCGATAGAGCTTTCCCCAGACCGCCTCGGCGCCGTGTTTGGACGGCACCTGCACGAACTCAGGCGCAAGCCAGGCCTGCGCACGAAAGGCCTCGGTGCGGGTGTCGGTGAGCGCGGTCAGCGCGCCGCCTGCGGCATCGATGACGCCGAGCTGCGGCGGCAGCTGCGGCTGCGAGTAGTGGATGAGGATCTTCGATTCATCCGGCGCCAGCGCGAAGCCCTGCACGCCGCCGAGGTCGGTCAATTCGGTGATGCGATCGGAGCCGAGATCCAGCCGCACGACTTCGTACTTGCCCGGCCAGGCGAGGTTGGCGAGGCCATACGCGCTGCGTCCGTCGCGACTGATCACCGGATCGCTGAATTCGAACGCACCCTTGCTGTGCTGCTTGGCTCGGCTGCTGCCTCGGCGCGTGTAGAAGTGGCCGTGGCCGTCCTCCTCACTCAGGTACCACAGGGTCTGATGGTCGGGCAGCCAGCCGAACTCATTGAAGTCCCAGTTGATCCAGCCCGGGTCGCTCAGGCGATGGCGGCTGACAAGTTCGCGGTCCTTCGCTTCGATCACGGCGATCCAGCGGTCCTTGTTGTCGACCGCGCGCAGCATCACCGCGGCGCGCGCGCCGTCGGCGCTGAACTCGATGGCATTCACGCGCAGCGGGCGCGGGCCTTTCAGCGCGTCCTTGCCGGCGGCGGCGCGCAGTTCGGCCAAGGGGTCCTCTTCGATACCGGGCAGGGTCTTGAACTCCAGCGGATGCAAGCTGCCGTCACTGAGGTCCAGCACCAGCAGATCCTGCCCCGCCGGCGCATTGCGGCCGACCCGCACGCGCACGTCCTCGACTTCCTCGTAGCCGGTTTCGGTAACGTATTTCGGCATCTTGCCCACGCGGCCAGCCTCAGCCGACTTGGGCTGGGTTACCACCAGCATCCAGCGGCCGTCGGGCGACAGCGCGCTGTCGCTCAGGCTCACCTTGTCGCCCAAATAGACGGTCGGCGGCAGTCGCGTAGCCAGGCCGCGGCGCAGCTCGGCATCGCGCTGGGCCTGTGCGTCGCGCCACGATTTCTCGCGCGCCAGCGTCGAAATCAGGCGCAGCTGCATGTCGCGCAGATCGTCCTCGTCGGGTTCGGCAGTCGGGTCCTTTTCGGCTTTGAGTACGACGGCCGGGCCGGCCAGGCCCGAGTCCAGCGCGTGCACGATCCAGTCGCTGCCTGCGCGGTACATCACCCGGCCATCGGCCATGAAGGCCGGCGCGGTTTCGGCCACTTCGCTGCGGGTCAGCTGGCGCAGGCTGCCGCTGGCCAGATCGCGCAGGAACACATCGCCGTCGCGCAGCAGCAGGGCGCGCCGCCGGCTGGAATCAAAAACCGGCTGCGGGGCGTCAACCTCAGCCAGCGCCGCGTCGTCCAGCTTGATCATGGGCGCGCCGTCGAGGCTGACCCGGTACAAATCGCGCAGCGGAGTTTCGCCGCGCTTCAGCTGAAACAGCGCGCTGCGACCGTCCAGCGACCAGTGCGGGTTCTCGACCGGCGGCCCGATCCAGGCCGGCTCGTCCATGATCTTTTCAAGCTCGAGCGGCTGCGCGCTGGCCAACACGGGCAGCAGACACAGCGGCAGCAGGGCCAGACGAAAAAGCAGACGCATGGGCGATTCTCTTGGACGGCGTGGACTAGAGCGGCAAGGTACGTGGAAGCCGCCGCCTGCGGCCACCGCCGTTCGGCATGGCTGCGGCGGACGCGCCACTACCAGACCAGCCCGTACTCTGGCGGCTGGACGGCGTCCTGCCGCTACAATCTGGCGCTTAGCTGGACAACCTTGGAGAGCCGAGTGAGCACGGAAATCGAGATCAAAGTCCCCGATATCGGCGGCCTCAGCGAGGTGCCGGTAATTGAACTTCTGGCCCAGCCGGGTGATGCGATCAGCACGGACCAAGGCCTGATCACGCTCGAGTCCGACAAGGCCACCATGGAAGTGCCGAGCTCGCAGGCCGGCACCCTGGTCGAGCTCAAGGTCAAGGTCGGCGACGTCGTGTCCGAAGGCAGCGTGATCGCCGTGCTCAAGGTCGACGCCAGCAGCGAGACGAAGTCGAAAGAGGCGTCGAAAGACGCGCCAAAAGCCGAGCCGAAGCCCGATCCTAAAACCGAGCAGAAGACGGCGACGACGCCAGATCCCAAGCCGGAGCCGAAATCCGACGGAAAGCCCGGGGCCACGACCGAGCCGAAATCGGACGCCAACGTCGACTCCAAGACTGCGCTGAAGGCCGAAGCCGACAGCGGCAAGAACGCCGACTTCACCTGTCAGCTGGCCGTGCTCGGCTCCGGCCCCGGCGGCTACACCGCGGCTTTTCGAGCGGCCGACCTTGGCCTCGACGTCGTCATGATCGAGCGCTACGCCGAGCTCGGCGGCGTCTGCTTGAACGTCGGCTGCATTCCCTCGAAAGCCCTGCTGCATGCCGGCCGGGTGATCGACGAGGCCGCCCACAGCGAAGACTTCGGCGTCAGCTTCGGCCCGCCCAAGATCGACCTCGACAAGCTGCGCGACTACAAGTCGAAAGTGGTGAAGCAGCTGAACGGCGGCCTGGCCGGCATGGCCAAGCAGCGCAAGGTGCGCACCGTCACCGGCACCGGCCGCTTCATCAGCGCGCATGAGATTGAGGTCGAGACGAGCGACGGCAGCATGCTCATCCGCTTCGAACACGCCGTGATCGCCGCCGGCTCGCAGCCGGTCAAGCTGCCCGGCGTCCCTTGGGACGACAAGCGGGTGATGGATTCAACCGACGCACTGGAGCTGGAGGAAATTCCGAAGTCGCTGCTGGTGATCGGCGGCGGCATCATCGGGCTTGAAATGGGCAGCGTGTACGCCGCGTTGGGCTCAGAAGTCACCGTGGTCGAGCTCGCCGACCAGCTGATGCCCGGCGCCGATCCTGATCTGGTGCGGCCGCTGCAGCAGCGCTTGAACAAGCGCATGAAGGGCATTTACCTCAAGACCAAGGTGTCGGCCGTCGAGGCGCAGAAAAAGGGCCTCAAAGTCACGTTCGAGGGCGACAAAGTGCCGGAGCCGATGCTGTTTGACCGCGTACTTGTTTCGGTCGGCCGCACGCCCAACGGCGGCAAGGTCAATGCCCAGGCCGCAGGCGTCGAGGTCTCCGAGCGCGGCTTCATCGCGGTCGACAAACAGATGCGCACCAATGTGCCGCACATCTTCGCCATCGGCGACCTGGTCGGCCAGCCGATGCTGGCGCACAAGGCCACCCACGAGGGTAGGGTCGCGGCCGAAGTCGCTGCCGGCCACAAGAGCGAATTCGTCGCCCGGGTGATCCCGAGCGTCGCCTACACCGACCCCGAGATCGCCTGGGTCGGCGTGAGCGAGACCGAAGCCAAGCGCGAGGGCATCAAAGTCGGCGTCGGCAAGTTCCCGTATGCGGCTTCAGGCCGCGCTATCGGCCAGAGCCGCACGGAAGGTTTTACCAAGCTGCTCTTCGATGAGGCCACCCACAAAGTGATCGGCGCCGGCATCGTCGGCCCCAACGCCGGTGATCTCATCTCCGAAGTGGCCTTGGCCATCGAAATGGGCGCCGAAGCCGCCGACATCGCGCTGACCATCCACCCGCATCCGACCTTGAGCGAATCGGTGGCGATGGCGGCGGAGGTGTACGAGGGGACGATTACGGATTTGTACCTGCCGAAGAAGTAGTTCGGCGGCAAATCGCGTAACACCAGGGCCACCTTCGGGTGGCCCTGGTGTTTGCAACGAAGGGATCGGGGATTCGGGATTCAACGGCGCCGACGTGAGGGATGCCGCGGCAAGCCGCAAGCCGCGAGCCGTCCGATGTGGCCTCGTCGGGCTGGAGCCCGCGCGCTGCCCGAGGCCCGAGGCTCGTGGGGAGCGGCGGGAGGCGGTCGATGAGCCCGTAAGGCGGCCGGCAGGGATGCCGGCGGGGTTTTCGACAGATCAGCGAGGACCCGTTCCGAAAACCCCGGCCGACTGGCGCGTCCCCGGCGCGCAGGGATGCACGCGGGTTCGAAAATGACTCGGGCCCAGGCAGTGGGCTCGAAGGCTTTTGGTCTTCCGCTTTTCGGCCTTTCAGCCATCGCAGCAAGACCCGTAATGCAGCGACGTTGGGCTTCGCGTCGCTCAGCGCCAACCTACCGGAGCGCATTCGACCTTCGGGGTTCGGCGTTCGGCGTTCGGCGTTCGCCGCTTGAGGTTCGAGGTTCGAGGTTCGAGGTTCGAGGTTCGACGCAGAAAATCCAAGCGCCCTGCAGCCGCCGCGGATCAGAATTCGCCCTGCGCGTCTCGCGCCGCGCGGCTCGGTGAGCGTCCTCGCCAAATGCTCGAAGCGAATCCTCCATCACGATCCACTTTTCGCCTGCCGACGCGACAAGCGCCGCGCATCTCGGCATGCTGTCGCCACCGTCCGCAACCGAATACCGACGCCATGACCACCCGCCCCGACGCTGCTCGTTACGCCGTGCTGATCGATGCCGACAACGCCTCCGCCGCGCTGGTGGCCGGCATGCTGGCCGAGGTCGCCAAGTACGGGGTGGCCGGCATCAAGCGCGCGTACGGCGACTGGACCACGCCCAATCTGGGCGCCTGGAAGACCACCCTGCTGGAACATTCGATCCAGCCGATCCAGCAGTTCCGCTACACCACCGGCAAGAACGCCACCGACAGCGCGATGATCATCGACGCCATGGACCTGCTGCACGGCGAACAGCTGCAGGGCGCGGCGATCGTCAGCAGCGACAGCGACTTCACCCGGCTGGCCCAGCGCATGCGCGAGGCCGGGCTGTACGTGCTTGGGATCGGTGAGCGCAAGACGCCGCGGCCGTTCGTCGCCGCCTGCGACCGCTTTGTCTACACCGACCTGCTGAGTCGCGAGGACGGCGCGATTGCGACGCCGACGCCAGCGATCAAAGGCGAGGCCGATCCGGCCCTGATCAGCCTGCTGGGCTCCGCAGTTGAGGCCGCGCAGGAGGACGACGGCTGGGCGCACCTGAGCGAGGTCGGCAACCAGATCAACCGCATCCAGCCGGAGTTCGACCCGCGCAGCCACGGCCATACGCGCCTGAGCCAGCTGTTCGATGCGCTGGCGGAATTCGAAATTCGGCGTACGCCAATGGAAGGCGGCGGCAACGTGCGGATCGAGGTGCGGCGTGCGCAGACTGCACGCAGGACCCGCGGGCGCGGGCGTAGCGGCGCCGCCTGAGCGTTCCGCAGGGCGGCACTCCACAGAACGCCTGCTCCACCAAAAGCATTCCGGAAGCGCGGATTGTTCGGAGCTTCGCGCGCGCCACGGCTGGCGAGCGCGGCTTAGGCACGCGAGTGTCTGAACAAGCGAGAGCCAGCCCGAGTTTGCGTCGGGCGCAGCCTGGCCTGCTGAAACGAGGATGGCGTTGTTCAGACCCTAGCGCGGCTCGTCACCCCCTGTCCGCAGCCGCGCGGGCCGCTCACGAAAACGGCCGCTGCACAGGCAGCGGCCGCTGATTTTCGATCAATCTGTTTGCAGCTGTGCTGACGCCGGGAGACGCGCCTCAGGAATCAAAGCCACCGCCAAACAGCGCGCTGTTACGGTCCGGCTCGCCGGCTTCGAACGATACCGCGCTAATCAGGTCGGGGCGCACCAAATCGCCGCTGACGGCGTCGGAGTCGGCGGCTACGGTTGTACCCGACGGGGTGCCGATGGCCAACGACTCACCCGCTGGCCGCAGCCCGAAACCGACAACCGCCACCAGCGCGACCGAAGCGGCCAGAGCGGCCCAGACCGGGCGCTTTCGCGATACCCGCGGCGCGCGCTCGGCGCGCAGACCCGCGGTAAGAATATCGACATCGGCGCCGAGGCCAGCAACCGTCCTCATCAGGTCCGACTGCAGCGGATTGGCAGCGGCCTGACTCAGACGCTCGAAGCGCTGCTCGCGCTCGCCGCGGCCCTCAATGGCCGCCAGCAAGTCTTCGCTGGCGACAGCAGGCGACTCCGCGTAGGCGGCGCGGTAGAGCTCGGCAAGTCGGCGGGGGGCGGGTGCGTCAGTCATCGAAGTCATCCATTCCGAGCGCACGCAGGCGCTGCTTGATTTCATCCAGCCCGCGATAGACCAGCTTGCGGGCCGCATCCAGGGTGAGATCGCTCAGCTCGGCGATCTCCTGCAGGGCATAGCCCTGCAGGTACAGCTGCAGCGGCAGGCGACGACGCACCGGCAGGGCCTCCATGCAGGTCCGCAGCTGCGCGATGTGCTGGGCATCGAGCGTGCTGCGGTCGGGGCCATGCCCGGTGCCCGGCAGATCGACCAGGCCTTCTTCCGTCTCCGGAAGGGCCTCGGTGGGGCGCACTTGCGCGCGTCGCACCGCGTCGATCAGGGCACTGGCCACTGTTCTCTGGATATAAGACGCAGGGAGCTCCGCATTTGGGTCACGCTCCAGCGTCTTCCACAGCCGGATACGCACCTCCTGCTCCACGTCTTGGGGGTCAATTCCGTGCTGGCTCAGGCGGTTGGACTCGATCTGGGCGCGCACGCGGGCGCCGAATCGGGCCAGCAGCTGCTCCAGCCGGGCGTGCAGATTCGCCACCATTCAGCCCTGGACCGGGGTTTTCAGCAGCTCGGCAAGCGCGGGCACGGGCGCGGCCTGCGCACGCACGGCCTGCGCGACCAGGTACAGCGGGCGCTGCTTGGCCTCCATGTAGAGCCGCCCCAGATACTCGCCGATGATCCCCAGCGCCATCAGCTGCAGGCCGCCCAGGAACAGGATCACCGCCATCAGCGAGGGGTAGCCGGCCACGTCCTCGCCCCACAGCAGAGTCTTCAAGACGATGAACAGGCCGTAGGCAAAGGCGCCGATGGCGGCGAGCCCGCCAAAATAGGTGGCAACCCGCAGCGGCAGGGTGGAAAACGAGGTGATGCCCTCGATCGCGAAGTTCCACAGCTTCCAGTAGTTGAACTTGCTGCTGCCGGCATGGCGCGGGTCGCGCTGGTAGTGGATCGCGCACTGGCGGAAGCCGACCCAGGCGAACAGGCCCTTCATGAAGCGATGACGCTCGCGCACCTGACGCAGGGCATCCAGCGCACGCCGCGAAAGCAGGCGGAAATCGCCGGTATCGCGCGGCACCGGGGTTGAGGACACCCGTTCCATCAACCGGTAGAAGCTCGCCGCCGTGAAGCGTTTAAGCCAGCTGTCACCGCCGCGCTCCGAGCGGGTGCCGTAGACCACATCGAAGCCCTCGCGCCAGCGCGCAACGAACTCGACGATCAGCTCGGGCGGGTCCTGCAGGTCCGCGTCGATCACCACCGCGGCATCGGCGTCGACCGCGTCGAGCCCCGCCGTCAGCGCCAGCTCCTTGCCGAAATTGCGCGACAGGCGTAGGCCGCCGACTTTCGGATCTTCAGCCGCCAGCGCCTCGATCACCGCCCAGGTGCTGTCGCGGCTGCCGTCGTCGACAAACAGAAGATCGGCCTCAATGCCGTCGATGGCATCGAGCGCCGCGCGGGTGCGGGCGTGGAACGCGCGCAGGCCCTCACCTTCGTTGAAGGCGGGCACTACCACGGTCAGGCGCGGAAGCTCGGGCCGGTTCACCTAAATGGGCACCTGTGTCGGCAATCGTTCAGCCGCGCATGCTATCAGGCCGACACCGCATCACTGCTGCTGCAGGCCGCAGCAGTCATGCAGATAGCCCGGCCCGCCGAGCTGGCGGGCCTGCTGCTGCACCCAGGCCGCGCGGCGGCGCTGGTAGTCGCCCGGCGCGGCGGCATCCAGGCGCTTGGGCGAGGGCAGCACCACCGCCAGCCGCGCCGCTTCACTGGCGGAGAGGCGCAGCGCCGGCTTGCTGAAAAAACGCTGCGCGGCGGCCTCGGCGCCGTAGACGCCGGGCCCGAACTCGGCGAGGTTCAGGTGCATTTCGAGGATCCGCCGCTTCGGCCACAGCAGCTCTATCAACGCGGTGAAACCCGCCTCCAGGCCCTTGCGGGTCCAGCTCGACTCCTGCCACAGAAACAAATTCTTGGCGACCTGCTGGCTCAGGGTGCTGGCGCCGCGGCTGCGGCCACCCTCGCGCGCCTCGTCCAGCGCGTCGCGGATCGCCTCGACGTCGAAACCGCGATGTGCCGGAAAGCGCTGGTCCTCGGCGGCGACCACCGCAATCGCCAGCGCCGGCGAGATCTCGTCAAGGCTGCGCCAGCGGTAGTCCGCAGCCTCGCCGCTATCGAGACGCCAGCCGAGCATGAAGGCCGACGTGGGCGGATCGATGAAGCGCAGCAGGCCAACGACCAGCACCGGCAACAGGCACAGCGCCAGCGCCGCCAGCAGCAGTCGACGCAGCCATCGCCGCGGCGGGCGCTGCAGCCTGCGGCCTTGCGACGGCTTTCGGGCATCTCCATAGTGGCGGGCTGTTCTCGGCATGGCAGCATCCTAATGGCTAGCGAAGAAAACCCTGCACTGCCCGGCCTGCTGAGCCGCTTTCTGCTCGAACGCAGCGGGCTGCGCGGCGTGCACGTGCAGCTGGATGCGGCGTGGCAGACCATCCGCAGCCGCAGCGAGTATCCCGATGCCGTTGCCGACCTGCTCGGCGAGGTCTGCGCAGCCGCCGCGCTGCTGACCGGCCACGTCAAGGTTGACGGCAGGCTGTCGATTCAGATCAAGGGCAGCGGCGCCCTGCGCACGGTGTTCGCCGAATGCACTGCCGCCGGCACCCTGCGCGGCCTAGCCCGTTTTGAGCCGCCGCTGCCGGAGACGCTGCACCCGCGCGACTTCGGCGCGGACGCGATGCTGGCGATCACCATCGAGAGCGCGCTGTCGCCCAATCGCGAGCCGCAGCGCTATCAGGGCCTGGTCACGCTCGACGCCGACACGCTCAGCAAGGCTTTTGAGGGCTACTTCGGCCAGTCCGAGCAACTGCCGACGCGGATCCTGCTGGCGGCCAACCGCGAGCGCGCCTGCGGGCTGGTGCTGCAGCAGCTGCCCGGCGCCAGCGACGAGCCCGACGCCTGGCCGCGCGCGCAGGCGCTGTTCGACACGCTGAAGCCAGACGAGTTGCTGGCGGTGCCGGCCGAAACCCTGCTGTATCGGCTGTTCCACGAGGAAGACGTGCGCCTGCTGCAGCAGGACCCGCTGCGCTTCGGCTGCAGCTGCACCCGCCCGCGGGTCGGCGCGATGCTGCTCTCGCTGGGCCGCGAGGAAGCCTTCGATTCGCTGCAGGACGGCCGGGTCGAGGTGATCTGCGAGTTTTGCAGCCAGCACTACCACTTCGACCCGCTGGACCTGGAGCAGCTGTTCGCCGGCGGCGGCAGCGAGGCGCCGGGCGGGACGGTGCAGTAAGAGCCGGGATTGGGAATTGGGAATTGGGGATTGGGGATTGGGGGATTCGCGATTCGCGATTCGCGATTGCCGAAGGTCAAGCTCCGCGCGCGCTGAGCGCGCCGCGCACCGGCGCCCCAACCATCGGCCATTGCCGCCGAATCGAGCGCAGTCGAGACTCGCAGCTTCGTTCGCCGTGGGGGCTTACCGATGTTCGTTTTCCGACTGCCAGGCGCGGCTGGCCTGCTGCTGGCGCTGTGCGCCCTTCCCGCGTTCGCGACCGAAGGCTGGTATCGCGATCCGGCCGTTCATGGCGACAGCGTGGTGTTCACCGCCGAGGGTGATCTGTGGCGGGTGGGGATCAACGGCGGCCTCGCCCAGCGCCTGACCACGCATCCGGCCGAAGAGTCGCAGGCGGCAATCTCGCTGGATGGCCGCACGCTCGCCTTCGTCGCCAACTACGAGGGCAGCCCCGAGGTCTACGCCATGCCGCTGGCCGGCGGCGCACCCGCACGGCTGTCGTTCGAGGGCGCGCGGGTGTGGGTGCAGGGCTTCGACCCGCAGGGCCGGGTTATCTACGCCAGCGAGGCCGTGGTCGGCCCCTCGTCGATGCGCGTGCTGCGGCGGGTGGACCCGAGCTCCGGCGCCACCGACACCCTGCCGCTGGCGGATGCCCGCGAGGCCGCCTTTGATACCGGCAACGATGAACTGCTGTTCACCCGCTTCGGCTTGGCGCTCACCAACGACAACGCGCGCGACTACCGCGGTGGCGCCGAAGCTCAGCTGTGGCGCTGGACGCTCGACTCCAACAGCGAGGCCGAACGGGTGATTCCGCCGGGCGTGGCCAATCCGCAGCGGCCGCTGTTCCATCCGGCCGGCCTGATCGTGCTGGGCGAGCGCGACGGCCGCTACAACCTGTGGCGGCTCAGCGGCGGCGCTGAACCCACGCAGCTCACCGCGCACGCTGATTTCGACGTGCGCCGGCCGAGCCTGCACGGCGACCGCGTGGTCTATCAGCACGGCGCCGATCTGCGCCTGTTCGACCTCGCCACGGGCACCGACAGCCGACTCGCCATCCGCCTTGGCTCGGATCTGGCGCAGGCTCGCGAGCGCTTCGTGGCCGAGCCCCTGAAATATCTGCAGAGCAGCAGCCTGTCGGCCGACGGAGCGCGTGCGGTGCTGTCGCTGCGCGGACGCGTGCTGCTGGTGGGCAGTGAGGCCCTGCGCCGGATCGAAATCCAGGCGCCCGGGGGCGCGCGCCTGCGCGAGGCGGTGCTGTCAACGGATGGCCGCCAGGTCTACGCCATCACCGACCTCAACGGCCGCAGCGAAATCTGGCGCTATCCGGCCGACGGCAGCCCGGGCGCCGAGCCGCTCACTCGCGACGGCGACAGCCACCGGTTCCGGCTGTATCCCTCGCCCGACGGCGCGCGCCTCGCCCACACCGACAAGCAGGGCCGGCTGTTTCTGCTGAATCTGAAAACCGGCGCCAACCGCGAGATCGACCGCAGCGAATTCGCCCGCGACGATGCCTATGCCGAAGTGCTGTGGTCGGCCGACAGCCAGCTGCTGGCGCTGATTCGGGTCGACAGCGCGCGGCTGATCAACCAGCTGGTGCTGCTGGAGCCCACCAGCGGCCGCAGGCAGACCCTGAGCAGCGATCGCTACCCGGTGATTTCGGCGAGCTTCTCGCGCGATCGCGCCTTCCTCTACTTTCTGGCGGCGCGCAGCTACCAGAGTTCGGTCGGAGGGCCCTGGGGCGACCGCAATACCGGCGCCTTTTTTGATCGCCGCACCCGCCTGTACGCGCTCGCGCTGGATCCCGACGCGCGCTTTCCCTTTGCGCCGGCGACCGAGCTGGATCCGGCCGCGCCGGCCAAGCCCGCGGCGGACAAAGACGACAAGAGCGCGCCGCCCAAGACCGCCACGCTGCAGTGGGAAGGCGTGGCCGACCGCCTGTACGAGGCGCCGCTCGCTGCCGGCAACTACAGCGATCTCAACGCCGACGCCGAGCGCCTGTACTTTCTCGAACGCGACAGCGCGCCGGCCAGCCAGGCGCAGCTGCGCACGCTTACCCTCGGCAATGCGCCGCCCAAGCCGGAGGTGTTCGCCACCGGCCTCGCCGGCTATGCGCTCTCGGCCGACGCCAAGAAGGTGCTGCTGCTGAAGAACAAACCCGACAACGGCGGCGTCGGCGAGCTGCTGATCATCGATGCCGGCGCCAAGGCGCCCGAGGATGTCAGCCGCGCCACCCTGAAACTGGCCGGCTACGCATTGCCGATCGACCCGCGCGGGGAATGGGCGCAGATGTTCGATGAGGCCTGGCGCATGCATCGCGAATTCAGCTTCGACCCGGCCATGCGCGGCCTCGACTGGGACGCCATCCGCAGCCAGTACGCGAAACTCCTGCCGCGCGTGCAGGACCGCCTCGAACTCGACGATCTGCTCGGCCAGATGAGCGCCGAGGTCGGCCTGCTGCACTCGCAGGTCGGCCGCGGCGACTACCGTGCGGCCGCCGATGCACCGGTGCCGGCGGCGCTCGGCGCGCGCTTCGTCGAAACCGATGGGGGCCTGCGCATCGAGCAGATCTACCGCACCGACCCCGAGCTGCCTTCCGAGCGCAGCCCGCTGGCCCAGCCCGGCGTGGACGCCCGCGAAGGCGATCTGCTGCTGGCGATCAACGGCCGTCCGCTGACGCGCCTGGGCGAGCTCGCACAGGCGCTCGCCAATCAGGCCGGACAGCAGGTGCTGCTCAGCCTCAAACGCGGCGCCGCCGCACCGCACCGCAACATCGTCACCCCGGTCAAACTCGACCGCGAGGCCGCGCTGCGCTACGCCGACTGGGTCGAAAGCCGACGCGCCCGAGTCGATTCCGCCTCACAGGGCCAGATCGGCTACCTGCATCTGCGCGCCATGGGCGCGGGCGACATGGCCAACTTTGTGCGTGAGTTCTACGCCCAGTTCGACCGCGAGGGCCTGATCATCGATGTCCGCCGCAACCGCGGCGGCAACATCGACAGCTGGATCATCGAGAAGCTGCTGCGCCGCGCCTGGGCGTTCTGGCAGCCGCCGCGCGGCACGCCCTACACCAACATGCAGCAGACTTTCCGCGGGCATCTGGTGGTGCTGACCGACGCGCTCACCTATTCCGATGGCGAGACCTTCGCCGCCGGCATCAAGGCGCTGAACCTGGGCCCACTGATCGGCACGCGCACCGCCGGCGCCGGCATCTGGCTGTCCGACCGCAACCGGCTGGCCGACGGCGGCGTCGCCCGCATTGCCGAGTTCGGCCAGTTCGAGGTCGGCAGCGGCCGCTGGCTGGTGGAAGGCTCAGGCGTCGCGCCCGACATCGAGGTCGACAACCTGCCCTACGCCACGTTCAGCGGCGGCGACGCCCAGCTCGATACGGCGCTTGCCCACCTGCAGCAGCGCCTGCGCGAGGCGCCGCTGCCTGGCCTCAAAGCCGAACCCATCCCGCCGCGCGGCACCGCAGCGGGCGATATCACGCGCTGACGACCTGCCGAGCCCGAATTCCCGCCCAGACACCTTCAAATGGGTCTGGGCGGGGAGAGGGAGCCAGAGCCAGAGCCAGAGACAGACCCAGCGCAAGAGCCAGCGCCAGAACCGCTCGCAATCGCTATCAAGCTCGTCGCTGCTGTTTATCGGGCGAGCCCGGTGACGCGCGCATGCCCAGCATCAAGCACAAGGCGCCCGGATAGACGCTGGGCACTTCCCCGATCCTTGAAGGTGCACCCTGCGTCTGTTTCTAACCTTCTTTGCCTGATGCCAACTGATGCGTACTCAGACCCTCGGGACGCCCTCACTCATCGGAGCTTCTCGCGTGCCATGGAGGGCGCGCCAGCAGAACAGGCGCGTCGCTGTAGACGCAGGCAACGGAGCGCCTGCTTGCGCTGGATCCGGGCAATCTCGTGCACTGGGATTTGGCTATGCGCGCCGCAGTCGCACGCCAAACCGGCGAAGCGGAGCGCGCGCAGCTGGTCGCGCAGGCCGCCGCGCGGGCGACTTCTGTCGACAGCGGCCGGGCGCGGCTGCTGCAGCTGGCTGTCCGCAGCTCGCAGGCGCTGCCGCTTACTGACGAGACGCTGGCGGCGATGCACCGCGATTGGCAGCGCGACCACCCGCTGGCGCAGGTCCCGGTTGAGCAGAACAAGACACGCTCGGAACAGATGCGGGTGCATCTTGAAGTTCCCAACAGCATTGAGCGACCGCAGCCACGCCAGCCGAACAGGCGCACCACCCCTTGGCGCCTGGGATATCGGTTCAGGCGCGATCCCTACCCTCCCACGAGCTCGGCCGCTACTGCGTCCAGCGCGCAAAGTCCGGCAGCATGGCGGCCGCGCTGGCCGAGGGCTGCCGGCAGATCGGGCAACGGATGCTTGATCAGACTGACACCGTGCTGGGCACCAGCTACGGCGTCGCAACGCTGGCTGGCTTGGCCAAGGACGAGGATGAGCGCGAAGCCGCGCTGGCTGCCCGACTTCAGCTGGACTGGATGACCAGCGGCCGCCACCTGCCGGACCGCGGCACCTGCCTCGCCCTCGACGTGCTTGATGAGCCCTGCACCGGCGAGGAGTGGATGTATGAAGCGATGGCCGAGCTTGATGCCTATTTCGACCTGATTGAGCCCGGCATGACCGAAATGCAGAGGCTGCGCGATCGGATCAAAAGCTCAAACCAGCCAGACCCGCCTGCCGACTGGCTTGAGTCCCAGCGAACGCTCCGCGCAGCTTGGGGGCGGTAGCCCGCTCAGCTCGGGCTGTCGGCGTGGCAGGGCGATTTCACGCGCCGCTGGCTGGCGAAGCACCGCCAGCTGAAGGCCTTCACAGCCGCGCGAGGATGCGCCAACCGCCCGCACCGCGTACATTAGCGGCCTCGCATATGAGTTCCCGCCATGTCCGCTCTGCCCCAGCTGCCCACTCCGCCCGGCGCCCTTGAGGCCCACTTCGCGCCGTTCCGTGAGCACACGCTGGGCGCGCAGCAGACGATCGAGACGCCGTATGGGGTGAAACCGATTGTTTACGCCGACTGGATCGCCAGCGGACGTCTGTACGGTCCGATCGAACGGCGTATGCAGGACGTTATCGGGCCGTTCGTTGCGAATACGCACACCGAGACTTCGACCACCGGCACCCTGATGACTCGGGCGTACAACTCCGCGCTGAAGCAGATCAAGGCGCACGTGGGCGCGGCCAGTGATGACGCGATCATCTGCTACGGCTCCGGCATGACCGCGGTGGTCAATAAGTTCCAGCGCATTCTTGGTCTGCGCGTGCACGAGAGCTACCTGGAGCGGGTCAGCCCAGCGACCGATGAGCGGCCGATCGTGTTCCTGACCCACATGGAACACCACAGCAACCAGACATCCTGGCTGGAGACGCTCTGCGATGTCGAAGTGATCCCGCCTGACGCCAAGGGTGAAGTCGATCTCGATGCCCTGGACGCGCTGCTGGTGAAGTACGCGGGGCGGCCGGTAAAGATCGCCAGCATCACCAGCTGCAGCAACGTCACCGGGCTGTTCACGCCGTATCACGATATCGCCGAGCGGATGCACGCGATCGGCGGCCTGTGCTTCGTCGACTTCGCCTGCAGCGCGCCCTACATCGACATCGAAATGCATCCACCGGGGCGGCCGCAAGCCGGGCTCGACGCGATCTACTTCAGCCCGCACAAATTTCTCGGCGGCCCCGGCACCTGCGGCGTGCTGGTGTTCAACACGCGGCTGTATCGCAACCGCGTGCCTGACAACCCCGGCGGCGGCACGGTCGACTGGACCAATCCGTGGGGCCAACACAAGTACGTCGACGATGTGGAATCGCGCGAGGACGGCGGCACGCCTGGCTTCCTGCAGGCGATCCGTACGGCGCTTGCGGTCCAGCTGAAGCAGGAGATGGGCACGGCCAACATTCTGGCCCGCGAGCACGAGCTGCTGGAGATCGTGTGGCCGGCGCTTTCATCGACTCCCGGCCTGCACCTGCTGGCGGCGAACCAGCCGCAGCGGCTCGGCGTGCTCAGCTTCTACATCGAAGACCTGCACTACAACCTGGCCGTGCGCCTGCTGAACGATCGTTTTGGCATCCAGGTGCGCGGCGGCTGTTCCTGCGCCGGCACCTACGGCCACTACCTGCTGCAGGTGTCGGTGGAGCATTCGCGCTCGATCACCGACCGCATTAATGCCGGCATCCTCTGCGACAAGCCCGGCTGGGTGCGTCTGTCGCTGCATCCGACCATGACCGACGCCGAGGCGCGTTTCATCGTCGCCGCGATTGGCGAACTCGCCGAGAAGCACCGCGAGTGGGCGGCCGACTACACCTACTGCGAGCGCCGCAATGAGTTCTTCCACCGCGACGGCTGCGGCTATGTGGACGCGCGCGCGGCGGAGTTCTTCGCACCGCTGTGAGTCGGCGCGACGCTGCGCAGTCGCGCCCCCAGCGAGCGGACCGCAGAGCGCTATCCGCCCTCCTGCGAAGTTCGCAGCGAAACCTGCAAACCCCGCGGAGCGCCGCTCGCGCGTAGCGTCAGTAGCGCTCCACCTGCAGCTGCGCGCTGCCGTCGGCATCGATCCGCACCACGCTCAGACGGTCGTACTCCGTCTCCGGCATGGGCTCGGCCTCGATCCCCGACAGGGCCTCAACAATCGCCGGCACGGTATTGCTGTGGCCAACCACCAGCACCGCTTCGCCGCGATGCTGATTCAGGATCATCTGGCGCAGGGCCTGTGCGTCCTCATCCGCATTTCGGCTGACGAATTCGCGCAAGGTGACAGCGATACCCTGCTGCTCGGCGACCGCCCGTGCGGTCCGCTGGGTGCGCTTGAACGGCGTCGCGTAGGCGGCAGCCAGCGGCAGCCCCGACAGCCGTCGTGCGAGCATTTCGGCGCGCTGCTTTCCGAGCGGACTCAGGCCGGGATCGCGCGGGTTGTCACTCGCCTTTTCGGCGTGTCGGACAACAACGACGAGCAGACCTTCGGCGTGCGGTGCCGCCAACGCGAATGGGCCGACGGCCAAGGCCACACTCCAAGCCGCCACGCCCGCCGCCGCCACCGCCGCTAGAAACACTGCCCGCATCCCGGTAATCACTCGCGAATTCCTCTTAAAAATCGTGACCCCGCCGCTCGCGGATGCCGCTCGCCAGCGTTGGCGATACAGCATCCGGCGGCTGTACAGCTTGCACCAGGCAGTGAGCGGAGCTTGCCGACGCGGACGCGCGCTGACTCGAAGGGAGCGACGACGCGCGGCAGTGCAAGCCGGCAGGTGAACATTTCTGTGACTCGCAGCGCCGGTTTGCGCAGCCACGAACGAGCGCCGCAGGCACCTTCAGCGCGGGCTCACCGCTGCGGCCGCCGCTCGCACATGGGCCTCGAAATCCGCCACCGGCAGCGGTCGGCTGAACAGATATCCCTGATAGATCCGACAGCCGCTGGCGGCTAGAAAAAGGCGCTGTTCGGCGGTCTCGACGCCTTCAGCGATCACCGTCAGCCCGAGGCTCTGGCCAAGCCCAATGATGCTGCGGGCGATGGTGGCGTCGCCGGCGTCAGTCAGCACATCGCGGACAAAGCTCTGATCGATTTTGAGCTGATCCAGCGGCAGCTTGCTCAGATAGCTGAGCGACGCATAGCCGGTGCCGAAATCATCCAGCGACAGGCCGATGCCCTGCGCTTTCAGCGCGATCGCCTTGGCGGCCACGTCGTCGCTATCGTCCACCCGAACGCTCTCGGTCAGTTCGAGCTTCAGCCGGGCCGGGTCGATGCCGGAAGCAGCCACCTGCGACAGCACATCGAGGGCGTAGTGCGGAAGCCGGAACTCCTGCGCGCTGACGTTGACGGCCACCGTCAGCCGCGTCAGCACCGGGTCATCCGCCCAGCGCGCCAGCTGTCTGCAGGCATCGCCCAGCACCCACGCGCCGATCGGGTGGATTAGACCGCAGGCTTCAGCCTCGGCAATGAACTGCAGCGGGCTGACCATGCCCCGCTGAGGATGCCGCCAGCGCAGCAGGGCCTCGGCACTGACCACACGGCCGTGCTCATCCACCTGCGGCTGGTAGTGGAGTTCGAGCTGACCCGCGGCCAACGCAACCCGCAGGTCGGCCTAAAGAGCGCTTCGCTCCGCGACATCGACCTGCAGAATGCGCAGCGCCAGGATCAACATCAGCAACGCGCCGATGTTGTTCAGCCACGTACCGAAAACGCGGACCTCGTCACCCAAGCCGTACGCTTGCGGAAGCCCGAACGGCAGGCTGGCCAAGATCAGGAATGCGCTGAAACACAGCAGCGGCATGGCGTGACGCAGCAGCGGCGGCTCTTTGGCAAAAATCAGCGTTGAGGCCACGCCCAGCGCGAGCAGATACATGTGCACCGAGCGCGGCGCCGCGGCCGTCGGCACGTCCATCAGCACGCCCATTAATACCAGCAGCGCACTCAGACTCGGCACCAGCAGCAGGCCGGCGGCGCGCAGCTGTCGCCGCTGCGCCAGCCGCGCGGTGGTTGCGGCCAGCGCAAGCATGCACACGTCCAGCGCAAATACCGGCCAATTGCCGCGCAGCCCGAAGAAGCTGCCCCAGCCCACTGCAGCCACAGCCAGCATCGCACTGCCGGCGTACAGCATCCGCTGCACGCGGCGGCGGTACGCTGTCAATGGAGCGACAGGATCTACCGAACTGGAGCTGGCAAGCATGGGGCTCATGGTGAGCGTGCGGGGCCTTCGCGAGTATTCGCAGCGAGCATGACGCCGCGGCCGAGTGTCGCGCGGAACGACGTGGCGCGGTAGCCGCGCGAAGCGGCGGAGCGCTGACGTGGACCGCCGTGAGGGCGACCGCTGCACTGAAAGAGGCGACCGCAATCGCGGCGGCCGGTATCCTTGCGCGCCCCAGCTACAGGAGAACTCCAGATGTCCGACAACCCGCCCGACCGCATGTGTGCCGATCCGCGCAGCAAATTCCACGACGCCGCCAGCCTAGAGCGCGGTATCGGCGTGCGCTTCAAGGGCGCGGAGCGCACCGATGTCGAGGAATACTGCGTCAGCGAGGGCTGGGTGCGCCTGCCGGTCGGCCGCTCACTCGACCGCCGCGGGCGGCCGATGTGCTTCAAGCACGTGGGGCCGGTGGAGGTGTGGTTTCTCGATGCTGAGGCCGCGAACGCGGAGTGAGCCTCGCCGCATAAGCGGCATCGCGCAGATCACGCCGGCGCTGCGCATCGCTCGGGCCGTGGCTTCGGCAAGGCACCCGTGCGGAGGCATGCCAGCCGGCGCGCTGAGCACGGCCGGTCTGCCCCTGCGCGCGACACTGTGATCCGGCGCCGCCAGTCTGCGATGACGGATGACGGATGGCTGATGACGGACGGCAAATGTCCGACGGCGAACGACGCCGCCAGCGACGCGGTCGCCTCGACCGCGTGGCGTCGCTGAGACCGGCAGCGCCGGAAGCGAACACGGCCCCGATACCTCGGGGCCGTGTTTTCAATCCGCCAGGCGCGGATGCCGCCTTGGCTGCCCGCAGGCTTCAGTTGAGGCCTTCGAAACCATCGGCGAAAGGCAGCCTCGGCAGCAGATCGACCGCACGCACTACGGCACCCTGCAGACTGAATGTGCCGCGGCCGAAGGTTCCGGCAACGAGCAGGTCTTGGCCGCTGTCGTAGTCGAGGCGGTAAACCGGCGCGCGCGGCAAACCTTGGCCGGCGGGCGTCCAGACGCTGAAGCCTGAGTCTTCCGCGCTGACAAAGACGCCGGTGTCCGTGCCCAGCGCCAGGGCGTCGCCGAATGGCCCGGGCAGATAGCGCAGGCTGCGAATGATGCCGGCACCGGCGGGCAGATTACCCGTGATCTCGCTCCAGTTCAGGCCCGAATTGGTGCTGCGGAAGACTCGGCTTGACGTGCCCGCAATCTCGAACACAAACACGTGGCTGGCGAGCTCAGGATCCAGCGCCAGCCCGCTGGCGACGGCGCTGCCGACGTTGGCGCGGCGGAGCGCCAGCGGCGCGCCCAGGCTTGCCCGCGCATAGACACCGTCATCGTTGCCCGCCGTGCAGCTGCTGCCGACGCAGCCGGCTACGTAGAGCGCGTCCGCGTTGTCGAGAGCTCCATAGGCGATCGAGCCCCCAAGTCCGAAATAGAGCGCCACCAGCCCCGGAGCGATCGCCAGCACGGTGTCGCCCGAATCCAGCGATTCGTAGACGCCGTTAGCGCCGCCAATCACCAGGCGCGAACCGCCGACCTGATTGATGCCGAGCGGGGACACGAACTGGCCGGTCGGGCGAGGGCCTCCGCTGACCACGGTGAGCAGCGGCGCGACCAGCGAACCGACGGTCGCGTTGGTCGCCGAATGAACGCGCCGACGGAAGTTCAGCAGGTTCTGCGCGCTGAAGTAGCTGACCGCCTGGCCCTGCGCGGCGCGCTGCAGGCGATCGACTGCGACATCGCCACCGTCGCCGCCGCTGATGACCGCCCAGGCCGACAGGCCCGTGCTCAGCTGGCGCATGGTGCCGTTGTCCTGATTGCCCGACATCGCGACTCGCGCGTTGCGGTCGTAGGCAAGGCTGTGCTGCTCGGTGATTTGCAGGTTCCCGTTCAAGCTGATCCAGTCGCCGGCGCTGTTCGCAGGAGAGAGCCGAGCGTAGACGCCGCCATCGTCGCCCTGGATCAAACGCCCACTGGCGTCAAACGCCATCGAGCGGGAATCCGCATGCGGGGAGCTTCCCGGATTGCTGACTGAGGCGCTCGCGGTGCCGCTGTGGGTCAAGCTGGTCCACGCGGCAGCACCGGTGACGCGCACGTCGCCGCGGAACAGTCGACCGCTGAAATCGCGTGCGCCGATGCTGTTGGGGAAATTCTGATTGCCGCCCAACGGCTGGCGATCGCCTCCAACGAACACGAGGTTCGGATCCGCAGTGCTGATCGCGACGGACAAATGCAGGCTGCCCTGGCCACCCGGATGCACGCCAAGCTGCTGGGCGCCCTCAGTGGTGAGGGGCACACCCATCGACGTCCAGCTGACCCCGTTATTGGCGCTGTGGAACACGCCGCGCAGGGTCCCTCTTGCGATCGCAACCACCACCTGCCCGGTCGGGGCCACCTGCATGCGCACCATGTAGGCGCTGCTGGAGGGCTGGTCGAACAGGGCATCCATGGCGGCGCTGCTGACCTTGCTCCAGCTCGCGCCCGAGTCGGCGCTTCGGTAGATGCCGTTCAAGCTGCCGTTGCCCGCGCACGGCTGGGCCGCTTCGAGGCTGGCATACAGGACCGCCGGGTTGCCCGGATGACCCACGAGCGCATCCACACCGCCGCCCGGGAACCCTTGGGCCGCGGTCAGTTTTAAGAAGCTCGCGCCGCCGTCGGTGCTGCGGAACAGCCCGATGTTGCCGCAGGCGAAAGCGTCGGCGAAGTCGGCCGCGGCCAGAATCACCGAGCCGCGAGCGGCGACTGCGCTGATATTGCGGCCGGCCATCGACGCATCCAGGGCAGACCAGCTGCTGCCGCCGTTGGTGGTGCGGATCAAGCCAGAACGGAGACCGCCTGCGCCCCCGTAGCTGCTGAACCGGCCGGCCCCCAGCACCAGCGTCTGTGCACTCGGGTCAAGCGGGTCGAGGTCGAGCCCGCCCACGCTGAGCGAGGCGATCGAGTCGGTCAGACGCGTCCAGCTGGGATCCGGCGCGGTCGCGTTGGAGGAGCGCCAGACGCCGCCGTTGACCGCGCCCACATACATCACGTTGGCATTGGTCGGATGCGGGATTACGACATGCACGGCGCCCGACACCGGATTGCTGCGGGGAATCTGGATGCCTTCCGACTGCCCGCCGGTGGTCGGTGCAGGGCCCTGAGCCTGCCAGCTCAGCGCGAGCGCTGCCGCAGGCAGCGCGGGCGGCACGGCAACCGTAAAGCTGAAGCTGTAGGCGGGCCCGGCAGAAGGTGTCGCGGTACAGCTCAGCGCTGGATTGGGCCCGACCGCACCCACTGTCGCGGCGATCGCCAGATCCGGCGGCGCAGCAGCGGCGACCAGGGTAAAGCTGAAGCCCGCGCTGGCGGGCGTCGTACCGGCGGCGCCGACACGGATACCATCGCTGCCGCTGCACGAAACCGCCACGCTTCCGCTGCCTGTGCCAATCCGCGCGCGCAGCTCCAGCAAGCCCCGCGCAGCCCGGCCCGAAGGAGCAGGCCGCAGCGCAAGGCTGGCGCCGCTCGGCGGCAGGCTGCTGAGCAGCGGAGGCGCGTTCTGCGGCAGCGCGGCCGGAATCAACACCGCGAACACCAGGCTGTAGCTCGGCCCTCCACTCGGCGTGACCACGCAGCTCAAGCCGGCGGCAATATTCTGCTCGGTCGCCGCGATGGTGCCGGCGACAGCGGCATCGGTCGGCTGGCCGCCCGCTGCGATGATTTGCGTGAACGAGGTGCCAGTCGGTGTGCTGCCTGCAGCGCCTACGCGAACGCCACCCTGAGCAGTACAGGCAAGGGTCGCCGAGCCCGCGCCGGTGCCGCCCACCGCAATCAGGTCAAGGGTTGCCAGCGAATTGGCCGACAGCAGGCCCGGCGGCAGTTCGATTCGGGTGCCGGGGCTGGGGTTCGCCGAGATCACCGGCGGCAAATTATTGGGGTCAACCGGCGCCGCGGGGGCGAGCGCGAGCTGGATCGAGCCCCGGGCCGTCTCAAAGCCGGCCACCGCGATCCGGTAGGTGGTGCCGGGCTGGGCGATGAAGGTTAGGGCGCTCGTGGTCCCGGCGGCATCGTCGTTGCTCGCAATCACCGTCAGCGCATTGACGGCGCTGCCCGTGTAGACGGCAAGCACGGTGTCGAAACTGCTGCCGCTGGTGTTGATCGCAACTTGGATTGCAGCGCTGGCAGTCCACTGCCACCAGACGCTTGCCTGGGCGGGCACCCCAGCGTGCACCGGTTCACTCGCCTCCAGCGTGGCCGCGACGTTGGTGCCGCTGGCGGTCGCGTTGGCGCCAGCCAGCACCAGCGCGTTGGCGAAATTATCGTTCGCCGGCTGCGCTACCGCGGCGCCCGCCCACAGGCCGGAGAGCAGCGTCAGCAGCGTGAAAAAGGAGCGGCCCGGTGGCCGTGCAGAGGTGGATGCCATGATCGCTCCCAAGAGAGTGCTTGCCCAATGTTCCGCGGCATCATAGCCTCAGATTCAAGCCGCGCACCGACCCTTCACAAAAACACAGAGAGCCGACCATGAACCACCGCACTGCTGCCTCGCTCTGTGTGCTGCTGGCCACCGTCTTCTCGCCCTGCAGCGCAAGCGACACGCTGGACCGTGGAGTTGTGCTCGACCGCACCCACGGCCAAGTTGTGCTGATGCTTCCGGAGGGCGGCCTGGAGGCCGTCGACGTACGCTCCGGCAGCTCACGCTGGAAATCGAATGACGCCGATCTGCCGGTGCGGATCGATGGGCAAACCCTGCTCGCGCTCGGCGGCGGCTCAAAGCGCGGCGTACTGCCCTTCGCGCTCATTGCTGCCGACAGCGGACTCACTCGCAGCACGGGCTTTGGCACGCTGCCGACACCCGCCCGGGTGCTGGTTGATCAGCGCCTCGGCGAGACGTTTGAAGTCAAGACAGAGGTCGATTCAGGCTTCACCTGGACCTACAGCAGCACCGCCACCCGAGGCGCGCTGCTGACCGCTGAGGTCGAGGTCCAGCCGGATGGCGCCACTGCCGCAGTCGAGACTCAAGACAGGCTGGCCGCTGCAGACCTGCTGCAGCTCAGCGGCAGCGTTCAGATCGACGCAAGTCAGAACGGCCTGGTGTCGAGCAAGAGCGCGAGCGGCGCAGGCAAGCCGGCGGCTCCGATCGAGATCGGCAGTCCCTCTGCAGGCGGGCCGCGATCGTTCCGCTCGGACAGCGGCCTTCATATTCTGGAGTCCACACCGCTGGGCAACGGCAGCTACAGCTGGGCACTGCGGTCGTCCGAGGGCACCGTGCTCGGCACGATGGAGAGCGAGCATGCCTATCTGCCGTTCGAAGTCGTCGACTCCACCCTCCTGTACATGCGCCCGCTGCGGGCAGAGTTCACTGTGGCTGATGTCGTGCTCAGCTTGCCGACGCTGATCGCTTTTGACCTCTCTGCAGGGCAGGTGCTGTGGCAGCGCGAGGTGCGGGACACCACCTTCCGCGGCCCCTACCCGCCCTGAGATGCGTTGCAAAATAGCAGCCGCATCTGCCTCAGTCAGGCCTGCGCTGGCCCACTGACGTGCTCCGCAAACCTGCTGGCCGGCGCGACTTTCAGGTGCAACGCTTGCCAGGAATTCGCCGCGGTGTTCCGCGCATATCGCAGGCACCGCCGGCATCACGCTGCGGGACCGCCGATTCACCTGCGGCCTGCGTGTCGGGAGACGTCATAGCGCAGGATCGCCCAGAACGGAGCAGCGACCGGAGGCTGCTTGCGCACCGCTGCAGCACGCGCGCTGCGCGCGACTCGGCGAGGACAAGCCTTCCGCTGCAGGCGACCGACGTGTTTCAAGCGCGTGGGCGAAATCGAGGTCCGGTATCTCGATAACACGGGAGAAGCACCGCCCGAAACAGTGTCCTGAAATCGCAGATGCCGCTCGACTGAAGCCCGCTGGACGCGCCAACCGAGAGCGGACGTCCGAAGCTGCACATCGCTTCAGCAGAGCGCAACTACACTGACCTGACGTGTCGCAAGCGCCCATCGTGTGTGGAGGTCAATCGTCATGCATGCCCTACTGCTCTCCCTGCTCATCAGCGCCGTCAATCCGGCACAAGCGACGACCAGCGAGACCGATGCTGCTGCCGTGTTCATGCCCGAGCCAGCAGAAGCGGCCGCGGCGCGCTTCCCGCCCTCACCGGAACAGGTGCTGCAGCTCCCGCCAGAACTTAGCGCCGCGCTGCGTGATCGATTCAAGAGCGGCCGCCAGCTACTTTACGGACGCGGGCTCGATCTGCTGGTCGATTTCCTGTTCCAGCCCGAGGGACTGGGCATGCGCTATCGGCACGATGCCACCTACACCGTCGCAGAGGCTTGGAGCACTCGCGAGGCAAACTGCCTGACCTTTACCCTGCTCACGGTCGCGCTGGCGCGCGAGCTCGGCTATAGCGCTTACGCTCAAGAAATCAGCGACACCGTCGCTTGGCGCCAGGATGGCAATACAGTCTTTCGCACCCACCACATCAATGCCGGGGTCAACCTGCAAGGCCGCCGTTTCACCATCGACGTCGCCTCCGACGAGGTAATTGCCCGCGATCCTCCCGTGCAGATAGGCGACAGCCGCCTGCTTGCGCACTACTACAACAATCGCGCCGTCGAACTGATGTCCGAGGGTGCGCTGCTGGCCGCCGAGTCCTTCGCCAAGATGGCTCTGAAGCTGGAGCCCGACTATGCCAGCAGCTGGAGCAACCTGGGCGTGATTCATCTGCGCCAGGGTGACGCGGCCGCGGCCGAGCGGGATTACAAGCGAGCGGTCAGCCTGGATCCGAAACACCTCGGCGCGCTGCTAAATCTCGCCGCGCAGTACCGCCGTAGCGACCAACGGGTACTGGCCGAGCGGATCGAGAGTCAGCTTCGATCCCTGCAAAACAGGGATCCCTTCTACCACTTCCTGCTTGCAAAGGAACTTGAGAACGCTGGCAATGCGCGGGCTGCGGCGCGTCACTATCGCGACGCGATCAGGCTGTATCGCTACGAGCATTGTTTCTACTACGGGCTGGCGCGCGTCTACCTGACGCTCGACCAGCCCAACCGAGCAAGGCGCGCGCTGTCTGCAGCTCAGCGCATCAGTGAGGGCGCCTCCAAGGATCTCTACCAGGCCAAGCTCGACATCCTGCGAGAGCGCGGTAGCTGAGCTGCCGCCGGAGCGCCATTGAGACGCAATTGATGTTGCTACATCACCCTGTTGACTGAAGCCCTTCGTTCGCGCTTACAGCAGCTAACATAGCGCCACATTCTTCTCACTCAGGACGCGCATGAAACTGGATCTGGGCTGCGGCAGCCGAAGCCGGGAGGGCTTCTTGGGTGTTGATATTTCCGCCGACTGTGGCGCCGATATCGTTCATGACTTGAGCCAGATGCCGTGGCCGTTTGAGGACGCTTCGGTCGAAGAGGTGTACTGCTCCCATTTTCTGGAGCACCTCGACGGCGAGCAGCGCATGTCGTTCATGAATGAGCTGTACCGCATCCTGAAGCCTGCCGCGAAGGCGACCATCATCACGCCCTACTGGACCTGGGTGGGCGCCATCCAGGACCCCACGCACCGCTGGCCGCCGATCGCTGAGCAGTCCTACTACTACTTCAACCGTGAGATGCGCGAACGCATGGGCGTCAGCCACTACCCCATCCACTGCAACTTCGAACTGCGGCTGCAGTGCACGGCCATGTCCCATCTCAATGGACGCTCGCGTGAGGAAATCGACCACGCCCACCACCACCAGCTGAATGCGGTGACGGAGCTGGTCGCCGAACTCATCCGCCGGTGAGCGCAGGCCGGGCCGGCTCCGGCAGCTCAGCGGCAAAACTGCAATTCCGCGCGTGAACGATCCGCTCGCAGGCCACCAGAAGCGCGCGAAGCCCCGAAAGTTCGGAGCGTTTGCAGTCAGGCCATCGGTCCGGCGTGGCTTCAGCAATGCCTGCGGATTGCCAAGCCCTGCGCGCGCACTGGAAGATTGAGACCCGAAGGGCCGCGCTGCGCTTCCTCGCTGAATCATGCCCTTCAAAACACCGCTGCCGCCCACTCGCTGCCGCCCACTCAAAGAAGACGGCGCATGAACTCTCACTTGGCGCATCGCCGCAGGCTGCTGCGCGCGCTGGCGCTCACCGCTGCGGCGGCCGCAGTCCCGGGCTTTGCCCCCGTCAGCCGTGCGGGAGACAGCGCGGTGGCCGATCGGCAGGCCTTGGCCGCGCTTGAAGCGCAGCGCGGTGGGAGGCTGGGTGCGTTCGTTCTGGACACCGGCAGCGGCCGCAATTTTGGCTGGCGCGCAGATGAGCGCTTCGGCCTGTGCTCGACCTTCAAGCTGCTGCTGGCGGGAGTGCTGATGCGGCAGGCCGAGGCAGGCGAGCTGGATTTGGCCGAGGTGCTGAGCTTCGCCGAGGCCGATCGCGTGCCGCACATGCCGGTGACCGGGCCGCTGCTGGAAGCCGGCAAGGGCATGGCGCAGCTGTCGATCCTCGGCCTGGCCGAGGCGACTCAGAAGACCAGCGACAATCTGGCCGCCAACCTGCTGCTGGCGCGCCTGGGAGGGCCCGCTCGACTGACCGCACTGCTGCGCGAGATGGGCGATCCAGCGACCCGGATTGACCGCATCGAGCCGGCGATGAACCTGGTGCCGGCCGGCGAGCTGCGCGATACCACCACGCCCGAGGCGATGGCGCGCACGGCGGCAGCGCTGCTCGTTGGCGATGCGCTCAACGATACGCATCGCGCGCAGCTCGTGCAGTGGACTGTTGACACGCAAACGGGTCTGCGGCGGCTGCGCTTCGGCCTGCCCGCGGGCTGACGCGCGGGTGAAAAAACCGGCACGGGTCTGCATCCCTCGATGACCAACAAGCACAACGACGTCGCCATCGTGTGGCCGCCCGAACGCGCGCCGCTGGTGATTGCCGCCTACTACGAAGCCGATGCCTTCTACCCGCAGATGCGCTCCGAGGACGATGCGGTGCTTGCCGATGTCGGCCGCATCGCCGCCGCCTGGGCCACAGCAGGCGGCGCGGGTTAGCCCGAGCGAAAGGACGCGGCGAAGCGACGTCTGCGCTCTGCTGCCGCCCCGGCCCAGCCCGGCCTGGCCCAGCTCTCCCCGGCCCGGCCCGGCGCTGCTTCAGTACGCGCTCCATCGCGACCCGTCGGGGCGAGGTTTGATCAGTCTCACGTCGACAGCCCCGCCTGGCCGCGGCTTGCGCCGTCGACCGCAACCGCGACCGTGACCCGCGAACCCGAGCGGCTAGCGAATGCACTTCGTCTCAGCAGGGCATGACCGCGAGCCGACGCCGAATGCAGGGTCAGCCGCCGTGGCCAGGGGCACCGAAAAGGCAGCGGGTCTAATATCCGCGGCGGCGCCCTCAGGCAGCCACCGCGCGCGCTTTGATTCTTGAAGGCGCTGCGTTGATCCCTCACCCGCGTTGGAGCTCGCATGCCGCCGATCTTCCACCTCGCCGTCCACGTCAATGATCTGGATTCGGCGCGCGCTTTTTAGGGTGATTTGCTCGGCTGTGGAGAAGGGCGCAGCACCGAACAGTGGGTCGATTTCAATTTCTTCGGTCATCAGCTGAGCCTGCATCTGGGCCCGCCGTTCAGCACGGCCGACAGCGGCTGCGTCGACAGCCAACGGGTGCCGATGCCGCACTTCGGCGTTGTGCTGCCGCTGCCTGAGTGGCAGGCGCTGGCCTCGCGCCTGCAGGCCGCCGGCACAGCCTGGATTCTCGAGCCGCAGCAGCGTTTCGCCGGCCAGGCCGGCGACCAGTGGACAATGTTCTTTCGTGACCCCGCGGGCAATCCGCTGGAGATCAAGGGATTGGCACGTTTTGCAGGCGTGTTTGCAGCCTAGCCGGCGCGCCGGGCCTTGGGAAACGTGAGATGCCGGAACTCCGCGCGAGTCGAGGGCGGGGCGTCGACACCGGCAAACGTGCACGTGCCTTATGAGCCTCGTCGCTGATCAGCCCGACTCCGATCGGCGAGATCCTTGATCCGCAGGGTCCCTGATCAGCGACGTTCTTTTTCAGCGGGATCGGTCATCAGCGGGGCGCCCAATCAGCGAGTACAGGGCGGGCTTCACTTTGGGCGCAGCACGCTCTGGTCAAAACCACGATCGCTTCGGTCAGACCCTCCCTCGCCTGAGCCGCTGGTGGTCCGATGCAGCACTCGGCCAATGACAAGCGGAACCTGAACGGCCGAAGCTTCGGCGCACTCTGGAAACCTTGCGTACAGCCAGCGGCTGGCAGGCTCTGGTCCCGATGTCGACCTTTCCAACCGACGGACGCGCAGGTGAACACAATGAATCGATGGACGAAATCCGCTGCGATGTTTCTACTGGGTGCTGCGCTGGCGCAGGCGCAGGCGCAGGAAGGCGAGCGCGGACGCGGCGCCGACTACGGCAACTACGGCGAACGCAGCCGCAGCGACAGCCCCAAGCGTGGCTCTGATCGCGAACGCGGCGAGGCCGTAAGGCCGCGCCAGGAATCGCCGAGCAGCGGACGGCAGGACGAGGCACTGAACCGCCGGATCGCGGGCTGGGAGGGCGGCTATCGCTCTGATGATCGCGGCAATCGCTTCGGATCGCAGGGCACTTACCGCGGCCATCGCGACGACTACGTACGCCGAGAGTATCGCCCGGGTCGAAACGATCCGCAGGCACGCCACTTCAACGACCACGACTGGCGGGGTCACGGCGGCGATTACCGCGACTACGGTCGCGACCGTCGCGATTGGCATGAGCCGCACTGGCGCAAGAGCTGGAACCACGGCTGGAACGGGCACCGCTACCGCGCCCCGGTGCGCTACATCTATCCGCGCGGCTATGCCTCCAACAGCTGGCGCGTCGGCTATCACGTGCCCTCGGTATTCCTGCGCGCGGACTACTACGTCGACTACCGGCCGTACCGCTTGGCGCCGCCGCCCTACGGCTGCCGCTGGGTGCGCATCGACGGTGACCTGCTGCTGATCGAGCTGGTCAGCGGCGAAATTATCGACGCGCTCTTTGAGTTCTTCTACTACTAAGGCTTCGCCGCCAGTGCCCTGCTTGGCGGCAGGGTCGCGCCGCTAGGCCGGGCAACACGAACACTCGCCGCCCTTGCTTAGTCTCGCCGAGGTCAAGAGTCTCGCCGAGGTCAAGTCAAGGGAGTCAACGCTTGCGGCGCAATCGGTCAAGTGTGCTACTGAGGAGTGCCTTGCCCGCGTCGAGCGCATCGACAGGCCGGCGCAGGCCGACGGTTGCGCCCGGCGTATCCCGGGCGAGCTTCAAGTATCTGGCGCACGGCCACCCCGGCAGATAGAACCCGCGCCGCAGTCTAGGCAAGGCGGCAGATCCGCCAACAGCGCAGCCCCGGATGCAGCGCGGGGCTGCGCAGATGCCGACTTCAGTCAGTCAGCGTGTAGCTGCCGGTCTCGCACAGATCCACACCGCCGCGCTCGACCACGTCGCCATCCTCGAACACAAAGCGCAGGTCGTACTCGCATTGGCTGCGGGCGTCAGCGATGGTGACCTGGCTGGATTCGCCGGAGCCGAGGACGTCCGAGCCCAGCACGTCCTCTTCCCACTCCGCGACATCGGAAGGCGAGGTGTAGAACTCCATCACCGCGTAGCTGGACTCGTTGTGCAGCGTGAACACCAGGTCTTCGGCCAGTGCCGGAGTGCTTGCCGCGAGCAGCAGCACAGGAAGCATCAAAGTGCGAAGTTTCGGGAAGGCGTAAAGCATCGCTGCGTCCTTGGGGTCGCGCCCAACAGAGGGCGCGCCCAGCATAGACGCAGGGGACAGCCCACCACAGCCCTGAGAGTTGGGCCTTTGTGAATAATTCGCAGATTGCCGGCTGGCGGTTTGCGGATCGCCGGATCGCCGGATCGCGGTTCGCGGTTTGCGGTTCGCGGTGTCACGGTGCGGCGATGACGTCTGCGGCCTCAAGCGGCCGGGCCACTCCCTGCCGCGGCTCGGCTGCATCTAGGTAAACGCCCATCGGTTCAACAACAATGCGCTGATGCGCGAGCAGCGACCGCCGGCCGCGGGCGGCGATCTCGGCGCTTGGCAACTCGAGACCGATCGGCGGTCGGCGGTCGGCGGTCGGCGCCGAGTTTTGCGCCCACAGCCGGCCGATCAGACCCTGGCCGCGGCAGCGGCTGTCCACACACACCCGCCCAGCCCCGGCGGAAACGATGGTCAAGCAGTGGCCGCCCACGACATCGCAGGCGCGCGAACGGCTCGAACATCGGCCCAAGGCTCGGCACTTGATCCGCATGGCTTCGCCGACATCGACAGGCTGGAGTCGACCGCGCGCATTCCGCCAGCGCGCTCGTCTTCGGCATGCCAACTGCGGCTCGCGCAGCGCCGGCAGGCCAGCGACCGGCCGCACCGGCTTGTGAACTCGCATCGTCGAGCATGTCCCTCGGGGCCGGGAGGCCAACAGCGCACCGGCGGCTCGCTGCGAAGCGCTCGACTACACTGCGCCAACGACCAGCCTTTTCGCCCAATCTTTGAGGATTCCACATGCCCAGACTCCGTCTGCTCGCCCTCTCCGCGCTCGCCCTGCTGGGCAGCCTGCCGGCCTCGGCCGAGACGCTCTGGATCACCGCCGAACGCGCGCTCGACGTGCGCAGCGGCCAGTGGATTCCCTCGCCGGCGCTGAAGGTCGAGGACGGACGGATCTCTGCAGTCACCGCCAACGCCGCCACGCAGCCGGCCCCCGAAGGCGCGCGGCACGTGGACCTCGCCGGCATGAGCCTGCTGCCCGGGCTGATCGACATGCACACCCATCTCGACTCGGACCCGCGCTATGGCGGCTACACCCACCTGCAGTTCAGCGACCGATTCTGGTCGGTGCTGATGGTTCCAAACGCCGCGAAAACCCTGGAGGCGGGCTTCACCACGGTGCGCAACGTCGGCGCCGGTGATTTCAACGATGTCGGCCTGCGCGAGGCGATCGACGCCGGCCACGTGCCGGGCCCGCGGGTGGTCACCGCCGCGATCAGCTTTGGCGCCACCGGCGGCCACTGCGATTCAACCTACTTCCCGCCGTCTATGCAGCAGCAGAACCCCTACAACGCCGACGGCCCCGAGGCAGGCCGCCGCAGCGTGCGCGAGCTGCGCAAATACGGCGCCCAGGTCATCAAGATCTGCGCCACGGGCGGCGTGTTCTCGCGCAATACCGAACCCGGCCAGCAGCAGCTGTCCGAGGACGAAATGCGGGCGATTGTCGAGGAGGCGCACCAGTGGGGGCTGAAGGTCGCCGCTCACGCGCACGGCGCGGATGGCATCAAGGCCGCCATCCGCGCCGGCGTCGACACCATCGAGCACGCCAGCCTGATCGATGACGAGGGCATCCGCCTGGCCAAGGAGCGCGGCGCCTGGCTGTCGATGGACATCTACAACACCGAGTACACCCAAGCCGAGGGCAAGAAGAACGGCGTGCTGGAGGACAACCTGCGCAAGGACCGCGAAATCGCCGAACTGCAGCGCGAGAACTTTCGCCGCGCCCACGAGGCCGGGGTAAAGATGGTTTACGGCACCGACACCGGCGTGTATCCGCACGGCGACAACGGCAAACAGTTCGCGGTGATGGTGCGCTACGGCATGCGCCCGATCGAGGCCATCCGCGCGGCCACGCTGAACGCCGCCGAGGCGCTCGGCCGCAGCGACATCGGCGTAATTGAAGCCGGCCGCTTCGCCGACCTGGTGGCGGTCAACGGCGACCCGACCGAACAGGTCAACCTGCTGGAATCGATCCCAGTGGTGATCAAGGGCGGCGAGCTGGTCAAGGACGCGCGCTAACCAGCGACACCTCGGTTGACCCATGGAAGACCGCTTCCCGCCGGCGGCGCCCCAGCGCAGCGCTGCGAAACACCAGACTGGGAAATCCCAAGGAGGTTCTGACCTTTCGGAACCTTGCGCTCGCCGTGTTGATCGCGTCCGCGGATCGCGACAGCTGTTCAAGTGCCCGATCCAGACTGGACGAGCCCCAACCTGGGTCGCGAGTCGGGGCTGACAGAGCCCGGCATGCTTGGTTCAAGCCTGGCTCACGTCGGGCGCGGTGTCCCGCTGCCGGGGCGCGACGGAGTCTAGTGCGGAAGTCTCCGGGCGCGCTCCGCGCTGCGCAGCTCGCTGGCACTCATTCCAAACCAGCGCCGCACGCAGCGGCTGAAGTTGGAGGCATCGCGATAGCCGAGGCGCTCGGCGATGCGTTCGATCGGCAGCGCGGTGTCGCAGAGCAGGCGCTGCGCGCGCTCGCGTCGCACCTCCTCCAGCAGGCCGCGGTAGCTGGAGCGTTCGGCGGCCAACTGGCGATGGAAGCTGCGCAGCGACAGACCCAGCGACTGCGCCATCTCTGCAGCGCTGGGATAGCCCCCTTCGCAGGCCAGCAGTCGCCGGCGCAGGCCGGCCAGCAGCTCTCGCCCCGGCGCGCCCTGCGTCAGGCGGCGCTGGCACTCGGCGCGCGCAAAGGCCAGCGCCTCGGGGTCGGCGCCCAGGCAAGGTGAATCCAGCAGCGTCTGCGGCAGTACCAGGGCCGCCGAACGCGCATCAAAGCGCACGCGGGCGGCCAGGAACGCGGAGTAATGCTGCGCCCAAGCGGGCTCAGGCCAGGGCAGCTCACAGCGCGCGCCGGCGAGACTGCGCCCCGACAGCGCCTGCAGCAGGCGCTCCAGCATCACCAGCACCGCCTCAAATACAAAGCGGCGGGCGGCGCCTAGGGGCTGGGTTTCATGCAGGCCCAGACGCACGCCGGACGCGGTTTGGCGCAGATCAAAGCGCAGCACCGGCGCGCGCAGAGCGACAAACCGGGCGACCAGCTCCAGCGCCTGATGCAGGCTGCCGCTGGCCGCCGCCGCCAGGGCCAGCGGGCCGTGCCCGAACACCGGCACCGCAGCGCCCAGCTCCAGGCCGAGCCACGGTCGCCCGCTGGCGTGTACCAGCTCGGGTATGAGCTGGCGCAGGGTGTCAACATCAATCATGGCGGCGTCGCCGGCCGCCGCCTGAGCCAGCGGCCCGCGCGCCGCACCCAGGGTGACGCCGGACAGCCCCTGCCGCTCAAGCAGATCCAGCAGCAGCTGCAGATACAGCCTGTGGATGCCGGCCGCCGGGTTGGCGGCCGGCTCAGCCAGGTACGCTGCCGCACCTGCAGCGGCGACCGCCGGGACAGCGCCTCCGGCGGGTGGATGGCGGGTGCGTTTTGGTATAGCAGGCATCGCCCATGCTGGCACGAAATGACGAAACCCGGCGCAGCAAACGCTGGCGAAGCCCGCCCCGGCCGCGCACGCTCATTTCCATCGTCGGCGAAAGGAGCCGGCTCGGAGCCCGCATGAACAGCATCGCCACCGCCGCACGCTATCGAGACCGCAAACGCTACGCCTGGCTGCTGTCGCTGCTGGTGCCCAGCCTGGTGGGTGCAGGCCCGCTGCTGGCCAGCCGCTTCGGCGACCCGCTCTGGCTGTGGACGCCGCTGCTGCTGGTCTACGTGCTGCTGCCGCTGCTCGACTACGCGCTGGGCGAGGACCGCAGCAACCCGCCGGAATCCGCGGTGCCGGCGCTGGAGGCCGACCGCTACTACCGCTACGTGTCCTGGGCGGTTGTGCCCATGCTCTGGGCGTGGTTCGTGTTCGGCGCCTGGTATGCCAGCACCCAGGCCCTGCCCTGGCACGGCTGGCTGGCGCTGGCGCTGTCGACCGGCGTGGTCGGCGGCTTCTGCATCAACGCCGGGCACGAACTCGGCCACAAGAAAGACCGCATAGAGCGCTGGCTGGCGCAGGCGGTGCTGGCGCCGACCGCCTACGGCCATTTCGTGATTGAACACAACCGCGGCCACCACCGCGATGTCGCCACCTTCGAAGACCCCGCGTCGGCGCGGATGGGCGAATCGATCTGGGCCTTCGTGCTGCGCGAATGGCCCGGCGCCTGGCGCCGCGCCTGGGTGTTGGAGCGCGAGCGGCTTGAACGGATCGGCAGCAGCGCGCTCAGCCCGCACAACGAGATTCTGCAGACCGGCGCGCTCACGCTCGCCCTGTGGCTGGCGCTGCTGCTGTGGCTGGGCGCAGGCGTGCTGCCATTCCTGATGGTTGCTGCGGTGTGGGCCAATTTCCAGCTCAGTTCGGCCAACTACATCGAGCACTACGGGCTGCTGCGCCAGCGCGATGCCGACGGCCGCGTCGAGCGCTGCCAGCCGCAGCACTCCTGGAACAGCAATTCGCTGGTCTCGAACTGGGTGCTGTTTCACCTGCAGCGGCATGCCGACCACCACGCCAACGCCGCGCGCCGCTATCAGGCCCTGCGCCATTTCGACGAAGCGCCGCAGCTGCCGACCGGCTATTTCGGCATGTTCCTGTTGGCCTATGTGCCGGCGCTGTGGTTCCGGGTGATGGACCCACGTCTGGTGGCCGTGGTCGGCGCCGACCCGCAGCGGGTGAACTTTCAGCCGGAGGCGCGCGCGCGCCTCATCAAGCGCTATTTTGCGCGCCGCGGCGAGGTCGGTGGATCGGCCTGACACAGCGCATCTGCTGCAGCACTCGACCGCGGCGCAGCTGAGCGCGGCGGCCCTGCCGGTGGCCGACTTTCACTTCGCTGCTGCGCTCGCAGGCGCCGCGCTGACACCCCCGGGGCGGGAGCACCAGCGGACCCGCGCATTCCGAGCGCCGCACGTTCTTAAGGCTTCGTAACACAGCCTTGGCGATACACAAGCAGCGTCCTCCGGGCCGCTTCAGCCTTGGGCGGGGAGGGTTGCGGGGTCGGGCGCGGGTTGCGCGGTCGGGCCCGCACTCGCCGACTCAGGCGCGTTCGTGCCCTCCGCGAGCGCAGTATCCAAGCCCCTTGGGCGACTCAGCGAACCCAGAGCTGGCGATGCTGGAAGCGTCAATCGGGTTCGAAACCATTGCCAAAGATCGCGCCTTCGCGCCCCATCGCCCACAGCAGGCCGCCGCGCACGTGCAGGACAAAGCGCATGTCGGCGAAACTTTCGTTGCGGTGGCCCAGGGCGGTGTACCAAGCGCGGCCGCCGCCGACGCTGCGCTTCCAGCTAATTGGATGATCCTCGCCCATCGCGCCGTTGCCCGGGCTGTAGCTGCTCTCGTCAATGCGCAGCAGCACCTCGGCGCCGGCGCGCGGATTGGCCCGAAAGTTGTACCACTCGTCGGTGAAGCTGAAGCTGGCCGGCAGGTGCGCGGTCGACACATCGATGGCGGGCTCACGAATCAGGGTGGCCGCCTGAATCGCCGGATGGCTGCGGAACCACGCGCCATTGCCAAGCACCTGGGCGCCGTACCAGGGCCAGTCGTATTCGCAGTCGGCCGCGGCGTGAATGCCGACATAGCCGCCGCCGGCTTCAATCCATGCCTCAAACGCAGCCTGCTGCGCCGAATTCAGCACGTCGCCTGTAGTGCTCAGCGACACCACCGCGCGGAACCTCGCCAGCTCCGCAGGAGTGAAGCGGGCAGAGTCCTCTGTGATTTCAAGGCTTGCGCCCAGCGAATCCGCGATGCCCTGCAGCATCTGTTGACCCTGGGCGATCGAGGCGTGGCGGAAGCCCTCGGTCTTGCTGAAGACCAGCACCTTGTCGTCGGCCCGCGTCGCGGTGCCAAGCACCAGCAGCACGGCCGTCAGCAGCGCTTGCGTTTGCAGCTTCATGACTGTCCCGGTTCGGAAGCACCGCCTGAGTCTAACGCCCGCAGTGCTGCGTCGCGGTTGCCCCGCCGACTGGGCAATATCGGGCCAAACCCAAAAGAACCACTCTGCGCCACGCTGAGGCGCTCGCTATACAGGCCGACTCAGCCGCGCCTGAACGCAGCGCCCGCGCGCCGTATCCTGCGAGTCTGCATTCGCTATCGGCCCTCTCGCATGACTCCACCGCCCTCCGCCGAGACTCTGCTCGGGCGCTACCGACACTTCAAGGGCGGCGAATACGAGCTGGTCGCGCTGGCGCGCTGCAGCGAGACCCAGACCCTGCAGGTGGTGTATCGCGCGCTGTACGCAGACCGCGACCTTTGGGTGCGGCCCTACGCCATGTTCTTCGAGGACATCGAGCGCGATGGCCAGCGGATGCCGAGATTCGCCCGACTCGACCAGCGCGAATAGCCGCCAGCGCTTCTGGCAGCGTGACCGCGCGCAGCGCGGCCGCACAGTCGAGCGGTCTAGCGGTTTAGCGGTTTAGCGCGCGGGGGTTTCCAGAAAGATCCGCCTGCAGGGCAGATCGGACCGCGCGCAGCGGCGATCAGAACGAAGTGGACTCGAAGCGCCTCAGCCCAAATTCGTGAGCACGCGACCGACCCTAAGTTCACTCTGGCAGCGCGGCCATACCGCTGCGCTTGCGGCGCATGGTCTACCCTGTTCCGTAACGCCGCACTCTGGAAAACGACCATGCTTCGTCTCTGGCTCGCACTGCTGCTGTTGAGCGTGATCGCGCTGTCGCTGTATGCCGTGCTCGCCAAAGCCGAGCCGCGCCGACTCAAGGCGGCTGCCGTGATCCTGCTGTGCGGCAGCTTGATCGTGGGCGGGCTGTTGATGATCGCGGCCGAGTAGGCGGGCACCCGCTGCTGCAAAAATTGCGCCCGCTGTGGGCACCTTTTAACGGTCACCCTGGCCGGCGCGATAGCGCAGCGCGCCAGTGCGGCCATCGCGGCCATCGCGGCCGGCCGGTTTACAACACGCGCTCGAACGCCCCGCACTGCAGCAGTCTGCTAACGTCCGCGGCCCGTCTCTGCAGTCGAAGCGCCTGCCGCATGCCTCTGGATTGCGCTCAGCTCCCCACCGTCGGCGCCCGGCCATGAGCCGCCTGCCCGGCCCGCTGCTGCAGCGCACTACGGCGCAGGCCCTGCTGGCGGCGCGTGACCAGGGCCTCGACGAGTGGCGGGGCTCGCTGGATCTCGGCCGCTGCGAGACGACGGTCGTGCTGGAGGCCGAAGGCTGGGTATTCGAAGGCCGGCGCCTGCCCTACCCCGGCAAGCTCAAGGACCGCACGCTGTACTGGTTCGACGGTGAGGACTTTCAGCCGGTCGCACGTTACGGCGACGCGCTGATCAAACTGGTGCCGACCGACTGGGGCCCGCCGACGTTTGAGATCGACGGCATCAAGATGCTGCCGACCGCGCAGGTCTCGCCGTTCGAGGATACACGCCGCAAGGTCGAGCTGATCCAGCCGCGCAGCAAGCAGATTCTCGACACCTGCGGCGGGCTCGGCTACTTCGCCGGCTGGTGCTTGGAGCTCGGCGCAGCGCGCGTGCAGTCGTTCGAGAAGAGCGCCGATGTACTGTGGCTGCGGCGGCTGAACCCATGGTCACCTGACCCGGACGACCACGATGCGGACGGCCGCTTCAGCCTGAGCCACGCCGATGTCGCCGAGGCCATCGCCGCCCTGGCCGAGGCCAGCGTCGACGCCATCCTGCACGATCCGCCGCGCTTTGGAATCGCCGGCGAACTCTACTCGCAGGTCTTCTACGATCAGCTCGCCCGGGTCATAAAGTCGGGCGGGCGGCTGTTCCACTACACCGGCATGCCGAACCGGCTCACCAGCGGTCGGGACGTGCCCAACGAGGTCTCCAAGCGCCTGCAGAAGGCCGGTTTCCGCACCGAGCTGGCGCTCGATGGCGTGCTGGCGCTCAAGGCTGTCGCCCGCGGCCGCTGAGCCGCGGCAGCGAGAACACGTGCTGCTTCGACAGCGGAATCGTTTGCGGCGGCCGTGCCTGAGCGCGGCTGCGGCGCGCGTCCGGGGGCCGCGCAGGATCAGCCCGAAGTCGCTGCGATCTGCAGGCAGCTGGAACACCCGCACGCCGGGTCCGCGTGGGTGACGCGAGAAAGAGTTGACCCGAGAAGCGGGTGGCCCAGGAAATCCGATCAAGGCCGGCCGGGTTCGGTACGCCGGGCTGCGCACGACCTGGATTCGAGCGTGATGCTGCAGCACCGACTTGAGCTTCCGGTGCCGCGGACGGGCGCCACGGTCGGCGAGAAACTGCACTGAATCAGCGCCGCCCTGGCACGCAGACATGACCTTCGACACTGTTTAGTGTTGTAGTTTGCTACAACACTAAACATCCACCCGTTGCGTAAGGAAGCGCCATGAAAACCCCGCTGCTCACACTCGCTGTTCTGCTTGCCGGCCTGTCCGGCGCCGCCCTGCTGCAGGCGCGCGCCGAGGCGCCGCTGCCGGCAAAAATCGAGGTTCACGTCCCAGCCGGGGTCCCCAATCCGGCCCAGCAGATGCGCGACGTGATTCATCTGATGCGCGCCAATGACCTGCTCGGCCTCATGCAGGCCGTGGTGCCGCCGGCTGAGTTCCGCACACTGCGCGAGGCCTACGAGGCCAAGCGGCTGGAGCCCAGCAGCGAGCGCGAACGCGAGGAGTTCGCCGAAGGCCTGGCCAAGCTGATCGCCGCGGACGCGGTCGACACCCTGATGGCCGAACTCGAACCGCAGCTGGCGAAGGGCGCGGCGCAGTCGGAGGGCATGCTTCTGATCGGCCTGGGCGCGCTGAACATCGCTGCCAACTCGCCGGATTCCGACCTCACCGATACGCAGCAAACCAGCCTGAAGCAGGCCCTGCCCGGCCTGCAGCGCTGGATCATCGCTGCTGATTTCTTCAACCCCGCCGTGATGCGCGATGCGCTGACCCTGCTCTCCGACGCCGCCCGTCGCAGCGGCATCCGCAGCCTGGATGAGCTGAAAGCGCTGCCCTTCGAGGAGCTGCTCGGCCGCGCCGGCAGCGTGTTCGGCGCCGCCAAGCAGGCCCTGTTCCTGTATGGCCTGGATGTCGAAGCCATCGCCGCGACCACCCGCGTCGAACTGCTGGCCCTGGAGGGCGACCGCGCGCGCATCCGCACGACCGTCACCGTGTTTGACGCGCCGATAGCAAGCGAGCACGAGCTGGTGCTGCTGGAAGGCCGCTGGTACAGCCGCGAAGCGCTGAGCACGTGGCAGGCCAAAGTCGAGCGACGCGCTGCGCAAGCGCAGGGCCGAAGGTCAGCAAAGGGTAGCGCAGCAGAAATCAGGCGGGGGCCGCAGGATCAGCCGCGGCCCCTGCCCAGCGCGGATGAGGCGGACGAGTTCAGCCTCCTGGATTTCCAAGGTCCAGCCGGCTGCCTGTTCAAAGGCTGCGGCAAACCTTCAGCCTAGTTCGTCACCGGCTCGAAGCCGTTACCAAAGATGATCTCAGCGATGCCCTCGATGAACTCCGGATTGCTGCCCGCCGGGTCGAGATGGGGCCGCATGCAGGTGGTACTTAGCGGTGGCGTGGTGCTGCAGCCCGCGCCCACCCCCGCGCCCTGCCACGCATGGAACAGCGCGCCGTACTGGTCGGAGAGTCCATTCTGGCTGACGCCGCAAAAAGAAGCGCCGCCGCTCAACACGCCGATCAAGCGCCTCTGCGCGCTGTACAGCGGCGAGCCTGATGACCCGGGCTCGGTCACGCCACTGGCCACCACGCTGGGCTGCGGAGCCGGCAGGTTGGCCAGCACCGGCGGCGAGTTGCCGGTGCTTGCGCCGGCCCAGAAGGCCAGCCAGTGAACGTTCTGCGCCGCGGCGATACCGGCGACCACCAGATCACGATCCACAAAGGTGATCCGCTTCTCGTCAACGCTGGGGTGATGAATGCTCGCGCACAGGCCCTGCGTAGCGCTTCGATCGCCCAGCGGCGGCGACAGGCACTGGGTCACGCTAGTGCCCGCACCGCGCCGATCCCAACCCGCCCAATACAGATTGAGACCGCTGGCGTTGGGCGCGCCCAGCTCCAGCAGGGTCCAGTCCGAACGGCTCGCGGCCGGCGCGCTGCCGCCGTTGAAGGGGTCGTTGGTCGCTGCCAGAAAGGCGAGGCCGGGCGAGGTGGTCGCAGGCTTGGGGATGGCCTGACCGCTGGCCGCTGAGCCCGGCGTTCGGCAGGTCGGATTCTCGTAGCGCCAGTACACCAGCACCGAGGCGACGTTGTTTGCGGTAATCGTGCAGTGCGCGGCCGTGGCGAACAGCATGCGGCGGTCACCGTTGGTGTTGTTGACCAGCGAACCGGTGCAGAAATCCACGCCCCCGCGGGTATACGCACCGACCGAACCGCGCGGGTCGTTCCAAGCGTCGTTACTGGCCAAGCAGGTGACATCCATGTTGCAGGAGCCCGACTTGGCGGAATTCGACACCGCGCCGAAGCCACGATAGCCCTGCCCGACTCGACTGAGTTCAAGCTCCACGGGCCCATTCGCATCGGCCGGAACATCAAGCTGGATCAGCGCCGACGGGCCCATCAACACGGGCGTCCAAAGCTGTCCAGTCGCTGCATGGTCTCGGGAGGTAAACGGCCCCAGCTGCTGTTTTCCATCAGGGCGCGAGACGGTCAGTGCCGCGCCCTCAGGCAGCTGAAAGCGAGTGAACCCAAAATTGAGATGCGCCGCATCGGCCGTGCTCACCCGCATCCGCCAAGTCAGGCTGCGGTCGGAGTTGCGCTGCCATTCGCCTGCCGAATCAGGCGTCCAGCGGCCGTCTTCGGGGATGGCAAAGCGCCAACCGCCGACGCGCGACTTGCCCGAGCTGGCGGCGTCCTCCCGTTCGATGCGCTGCAGATCAAGCGCCTTCAGCTGCAGGCCCGGCAACGCCCGGAACGCCGCTTCGTCGATCGGCGCAGCGTAGACGGCGACACTGCAGAAGAAAGAAGCCAAAACAACAAAAACGCCTGTGCACCTGCGCATACGTGAAACCCCAGCAATTGGTCAGGCCGTATCGTTCGCCGCTGACGGCGGTGCGTCAAGCACGTCCGGCGGCTCCACAGGCCCCAGCGTTTTCGTGCTGCAGGGGCGTTGCGCTGCAAGCGGTTTCGATGGCTCAGCGCCACTGTTTCGATCGGCTGTATCCGCCGTTCGCTGCGCTGCGCTGCAGCGCGCCAGAGCGGTTCGAGTGAAAAAGAGCCAAGCTTTCCTCCCGCAAAGGCTCAAATGAGAAAGAGCGGACGCTTCAAGCATCGAATACGGGGCGGTAAAAGCGGCGCGGCAAAACCGCCGACGTCGCGCACGCTTCCGGCCTCGGGTCAGCGACACAGACCAAGCGCAGGCCAGACCACGCCCCGCATCAGTTCACCAGCACCAGCTTGCCTTTGACCGCACGCGAGGCCATCACCGCAAACGCCTGCGGCAGCTCGCGCATCGGCAGCTCGCGGTCGATCACCGGGCGAATCTGGCCCTGCGCATACAGCCCGGCCAGGGTCTCAAGCATCTGCGCATTGGCCTTGGTTTCGCGCTTGGCGAACTCGCCCCAGAACACGCCGACCAGGCTCGCACCTTTCAGCAGGCACAGATTGAGCGGCAGGCTGGGGATCGGGCCGGCCGCAAAGCCGACCACCAGGTAGCGGCCGCGCCAGGCGATTGAGCGAAACGCCGCTTCCGCGAACTCACCGCCGACCGGGTCATAGATCAGGTCCGGGCCGCGGCCTTCCGTCAGCCGCTTGATTTCCTCGCGCAGCCCCGCCGCCGGCGTGTGCACGCTGTAGTCGATGCTGGCGTCGGCGCCCTGTTTGAGGCAAAGCGCGCACTTCTCGGCGCTGGAAGCCGCCGCGATCACCTTCGCACCGGCCGCCTTGGCCAGCTGGATCGCTGCCGTGCCGACGCCGCCGGCGGCGCCCAGCACCAGCACGGTCTCGCCGGGCTGCAGCGCGCCGCGGTCCATCAGCGCGTGCCAGCTGGTGGCGTAGGTCATCACGAACGCGGCCGCATGCACCGGCGGAAAGCCCTGCGGCAGCGGCACGCACAGGGCCGCCGGCGCCAGCGCGTGAGTCGCAAAGCCACCGGTGCCGCTGACGCAGGCGACGGCCTGGCCCGGCTGCAGATGGCTCACGCCCTCACCCACCGCCTGCACCACCCCGGTGAATTCCGCGCCCGGCACAAACGGCAGCGGCGGTTTCATCTGGTACGTGTTCTGAACGATCAACAGATCCGGAAAGTTCAGCCCCGCGGCCTGCACCTCGATCAGCACCTCACCCGGGCCAGGGCTGGGCGTGGGCAGCTCCTTCCAGACCAGAGCCTCGACACCGATGGGATTTTCGCAAAGCCATGCGTGCATGGACAACTCGCTTGAGGGAAGGGTCACATAACGATACCCGGATCGGATCAGGCTTTGATCCGACCGGAGCTCACTGCTGAGCTGTTAAAGCCAACCCTTGCGCCGAAACGTCAGCAGCAGAACGGTGGCGATCGAGCCCATCACGCCAAGCAGGATGAAATAGCCGGCCGACGATTTCAGCTCCGGAATGTTCTCGAAGTTCATGCCGTAAATACCGGCGAGAAAGCTCAGCGGCACGAAAATAGCGGTGACAATCGTCAGCACCTTCATGATGTTGTTGAGCCGATGCGAAGACAGCGAGATATAGCCCTCGACCAGATCGGTGGCCATGTCGAAGTACAGCGTGGCAAGGCCGCTGGCGCGCTCCTGGTGCTCGTACACATCACGGGTTTCGTGGATCGCCTCGCTCCGCAGCAGGGTGCTGGAATGTTTGAGCAGTTCGGCAAACACCCCGACGTGGTAGCTCAGCACGCGGCGAAACTGGCGCAAATCGGTCTTGTAGGCCAAAAGTTCAGCCAGCAGCTCGTCGCGCGGGCGGTTGACGATCTCGTGCTCCAGCAGCTCCAGCCTGGGTTCAAGGGTGAGCAGCCGCTCGATATAGCGGTCGACCGAGATCTTCGACAATTCCAGTGCGAGTCGATCGGGGCCGCGCGCGAAGGCGGCGGGCGCCGCGCTTACCTCTCGCCAGAGCCGGTCGATACTCGGAGAAGGCCCCGAGTGCCTGGTCACCAAAAAACTTTCGCCAATGAACATAGCGATCTGGATGGTCTTGAACTCGAAGCTCGGTGCGTCGGGCCCCAGCCCTTTAAGCAGCACGAAGACGAACTGCTTGAAGAACTCCACCTTGGGCTGATGCCGCGCACGCTGTGCGTCCTGCACCGCCAGCGGATGCAGGCCGAAGCGCTCAATCAGCAGCCGCGCTTCTTCCGGCGCCGGGTTCTCAGCCAGGTCCATCCACAGCAGATCTCCCGATCCCCGCTGCCAACGCTCAAGCAGCTCCGGCCCGCCCACTTCAAGCTCCCGCTGCGCAAACGGGGCCGATGGGGCGCGCGCAAGCTGGCAGCGGATCATGTCGGTGTCCTTACAGGGCGAGGGCTGGCGCACAGGATACGCAAGCGCTCGTCTGTCGCGGCACGATCTATCGCCACTGGCTGCAGCGCTGCAAACGCCGGGCTAAGCCCAGCCCACGCTTGGCCGACGCCGTCGCCGTCGCGCTATTGCGCTCGGAGACTCAACCCCGGTCGGGCGGGCCTGACTTCTTGACGCTGGCCCGAGGCGGACGGGGCGCGCGCTTTTTCGCAGGTCGCGCCGTTTCGCTGCCGAAGTCGGAGTCGGAGTCGGTCGCAGATTCGAGCTCGGACCGTTGGGCGTCGTCGGCCACTTTGGCGGCGAGCAGCGGCAGCAGCAGCGGCGCGAACTTCAGTGCGCCCAAGACCACTCGTCCCGGCAGCGTGCGCCTCAGCAGCCAAGCGCCCGCGGCCAGCCCTGCGGTCAGCAGCAGCGGCCGGGTCCAGTCGGTATGCCGGGAAGACGCAGCCGCGCGCGTAGCGGCAACTTGACGACTGTTGGGATCCTTTTTTGCCATGACAACACTCCAAAAACGAATGGGATAGACGGCTTCGAGCGAGGCTCCATCTCTGCGCGGCCCTGCTGGCACTGCGCGGACCCGCGTGTCTCAACGCGCTGCACGCCGAGCCAAGCGCAGCCCAGCGCCGGGACGAACTCAGCTGCGGCCGCCCCGAGTCGCTGTGCCGCTGCCTTTGGGTCGGTCGGTCGCCGCAGAGCGCGCGGAACCGGACGTGGCGACTTTGTTCGAGCGCGATACTGCCGGTTCGGTCGAACTGGCTCGAGTTCGCGCAACGGACGTGTTCTTGCTGGCTGCACCACTCTTCGGACTGCCGGACTTGGCCTGCGTCGCCTTGCCAGCAGGGGCAGCGCGGGGCTTGGCCGCAGACGAAACCTTGACTTCGCCTTTCTGGGTGCCGCTGCGCGTGGCCTTGGTCGGACTGGTCCTCGTCGGCGCGGTCTTCGTCGGGCTCGTCTTTCGGCCGGCCTGCAGATTCAGCAGGCTGCTGGAGCCCAGCGCTTCGGTATTGCCGGTGATTCGAGCGTTGACGAAGGCAATCGCCTTACCGATGAGGCTGGACGGGCCCTCCCAGACTTCTGCGGTTTCACCCACGACTTCGAGAATCACCAGATCCGGGTCGGACTTGCCCTTGGGGAAGAACGCCTTCATCGCATCCGACCACAGGGCGTCGATCAGGCCCGGATCGCGGTGAACGCGGCCTCGACCTGCGAAGGACACGAAGACGTTCTTCGAGCTGGAGGCATAGGCGAGATTGACGCGGTCGTCGCGCTCGATTTCCTCAACTTTTGCGCTGCTGCCAGCGGTGAAAAAGCGAACGGTGACGTCGTCGACCGTCGACTGCTGGGTTGACAGCGGTCGGCTCACCAGAAGGCCGTTGGCGCCCACCGTGGTGAGCATGGCGTAGTCGATGTCCTCAACCAGCTTCATCAGTCGGCTCAGGCTGGGTGCGCTGGGGCTGTCGTTCGTTTTAGTCGGCATCGGCGGCATCCTCAAGTTTTGGAGTTCACTGCAGAGGCTGTATCCATGCACCGTGCCAACCCTCCAAGACCGCGCTCGGCGCTGGCCTGCATGCGATGTCAACTGAGTGCCTCAGCGCCGCGCCAGCGCACAATGCACGAGCGTCGCGCTCACGGCGTGCAGGCTGCCCGCTAACCGTAGAAATCATCTCAGCCCTCGGCTTTCGCCTCAGCGGGCGTCGTCCACCAGCCCCAGCGCATGCCCATCCAGCGGGTGGTGAACGCGCCGATCAGGACCGCCAGCGAGGTGTAGTAGGCCCACAGCAGCAGCAGGATCAGCGCGCCCGCGGCGCCGTAAATATCGGCGACCTCGGACCGCGACAGATACAGGCTCAGCGCCCACTTGCCGGCCTCAAACAGCAGCGCGGTGACCAAGCCACCGACCAGTGCGCCGCGCCACTGCGGCCGCGCATCCGTGACAAACCGATAGACCCCGGCGAAGGCCAGGCTGAGCAGGCCAATACTTGCCGCTGCGGCAAGCAGCCAGCCCTGTGCCGGAATGAACTTGGCGAGCGCCGCCAGCGCAGCGCTTGCGATCAGCGACGACAGCAGCAGAAACCCGAGTGCTGCCATCATCCCCAGCGACAGCAGCCGACTGCGCAACCAGTCGCGCCAGCCCAGCTGCGTCGTCGGCATCTGCCAGATCCGGTTGAGCGCGGCCTGCAGCTGGCCAAACACGCTGGTGGCGGAAAATGCCAGCGCCAGCAGGGTGATCAACCCACCCCAGTTCGCACCGATCTTCATGCCCTGCGCCTGTGCCGCGACCTGGTCGAGCGCGCGCCCCACCTGCGGCCCCATCAGTTGGGCAACCTCGCTGCGAAACGCGTCGTTCGCCTCCACCGGCAGCGCCCCCAGCGCGGTCAGCGCCAGCGCCACCAGCGGCGCAAACGACAGCGAGGTGTAGAACGCCATCGACGCCGACAGCGTCAGCGGATCCAGCGCCCAGAACTCCTGCGCCGTTTCCAGCGTGGATGCGAGGCGGCTCGGGCGAGCCTCGCCGGGATCGGCGGGTGATTCATTGGGCGTCGACATGCACGGCTCCGTGGAAGGCGATCAGGGCCCTATTGCACAGGCCAGCGTCAGCGCACGCAAGCGCTCGTGCAGGCTTAGCGGTCGGAAGGCGGCCCCAGTGTGCATGCGTACGCGAGTGAATGTTGGCGCGACAAAACGGCTCGGCACCGGCATCGGCACAGGCACGGGCACCGCCTGCGCCAAGGCGCACTGACGCGCGTCCCGGCGTCTGCACGCAGCGCCTGCACGAGTGGCCCGCACCCAGCGAATGATCAAGCCAAACAACGCTCAGGCCTGATCGAGGTCGGCGCCGATCCGCAGTACGCGCTTGCCTGAGCTGCGCTCGTGCTGCAGGTCGTCGAAGGCCGCGGCGTAGTCCTCAAGCGCGTACTCACGGGTGATATCGAAGTGCAGCCGGCCGGCCGCAATTTCATCGGCGATCTGCTGCAGCTGGACGCCGTCGGGGCGCATGAAGACGTAGCGATAGTCCACCCCCGCCAGACGCGCTGGGAGACTGAGCGGCGCACTGATCAGCGCAAACAGCGCCGCATAAGCCGCCCACGAAAACCCGCGCTTGCCGATGTCGCCGGCGGTGCGGGCCTCGGGCGCAGCGGCAATACTGCACAGCCGGCCGCCGCGACGCAGCGCGCGGATCGAGCGCAGGGTGGTGCTTCCACCGACGGTGTCCAGCACGAAATCCTGCGGCTTGAGAACGTCTTCAAACTTCTCGGTGCGGTAGTCGATCAGCTGCTGCGCGCCGAGCGCCTGCGCCACCGCGCGGCCGCGCTCGCTGACCGTGGTGGCGACGATCGCGCCCGCGTTCCTGGCCATCTGTATCGCAGCCCGACCGACCGCGCCGGCGCCGGCATGAATCAGCACCCGGCTGCCGGGGCCGACCTTGCCGTACTCGAACAGGCACTGCCACGCGGTGAGCGCGACCAGCGGAACACCTGCAGCAACCGCCGTGCTGAGCCCTGCGGGGATGCGCGCGACCAGCGCGGCGGAAGTCACCACGCTGTCGGCAAAGCCGCCCATGCGTTCCTTGGCTAGGCGAGCGAACACGCGCTCGCCGATGCTGAAGCCCTCAACGCCCGCGCCAATCGCATCGACCGCGCCCGCCACCTCGTTGCCCATCGTCTGCGGCAGCCGATAGTGCAGCACCGCCCGCAGCTTGCCGGCGCGGGTCTTCCAGTCGACCGGGTTGAGGCCGGCATGCAGCACGCGAATGCGCAGCTCGCCGGGCCCCGGCTCGGGCATCGGCACGTCCGCCAGCGCCACGCCCCGGTTGTCGCCATAGGCTTTCAGCTGCAGTGCGCGCATCGACGTCCTCCCAAGTGCATTGGCTTGACCTGCAGGGTAGCCGATGGCATCGCGCGGCCAATCGCATCGAAGTGAGGGTGGCTTGATCAGATCCGGCATGCGCGTGCGCGTATCGACTGAAGGCAGCGTCAGGCACTCGGCCGGGCTCCACCTTCTGTCGTCGGGATCACTCGGGTCCCGTCCCACCCTGCACAAAAAAGGAAGTCCACATGAAAATTCAGCACATCGCAGCTTTCGTCGGCTCGCTCGCCATGGGCATCGCGTTTGCCGTCAGCGCCGGCCCGCGCAGCAATCCCGACGCCTGTCCTGAAGCCTGCGCGATCGACTATCACAGCTGCGTCACAAACCAGGTCGGCACCGAGCACCAGTGCTACATGTCGTTCTCCCGCTGCGTCTACCGCTGCCCGGCGTTCTAAGCACCACTCGCGGCCGATGGATCCGCCCTCGCCGCGAATCCGCGGTGAGGGGGATCCGTTTCAGCCGCGCGCTGCGCGCCTATCTGCAGCGAATCGCCCGCGCGGGTCCGCGACGCAGCGGCCCAAGCGCGTCCGCGCCGCGACCACGGACACATTCGTTGGCCGCAGGGCCAGCTTCGATGATTGAGCTCCGACGCGCTTTGCCGATGTCGCGCTGACCTTGCGCTCAACCGACAGATCAAGCGACCGGCAGACTGCCGACGGCCGCACCGGCGCCAGATCCGCAGCCGAACAGCCCGCTCCGTCCAGCCCGCTCCATACAGCACCGATCCGCCCAGCACCGCACCCTGCCGGCGCACAGCGATCAACGCCGCCAGCAGATCGCCGCGTGGCGCCGACCTGGCAAAACCGCAAAGCCTTTTCCGTGTCTACAGGAACACCGCAGCCACGCGGACACAGCGGGAGAGGCGAACATGAGCGCATTCGTACAGACGCAGGCGGGCCGTCGACGCGCCGGCTGGGCGCTTGCCGCGCTGCTGACGTTCGGCCACGCGGCGATGGCCGTCGAGGGGCGCTTTGAGGCCACCGTCGACGGCACCGCCACGACCATTGATCTGCGCACCCATGCCGGCACGGTCAACGGCGTCTACACCGAGGGCCCGCTGGCATTTCGCCTGGAGGGCGAACTGAAAGGCGACCGCCTGGACGCACGCCTGATCGAGCCGCAGTCCGGCCTGCAGATCGCGGTGATGGTCGCTGAGCTGGAAGCCGACGCCCTCGATGCGCGCATCGACGCGCGCAACCCGCTGAGCGGCGAGACTGCCAGCACCCGCGCCCGTTTCGTCCGTGCCGACGCCGGCCGAGTCGCGACGCCGCGGCCGCCCAGCCCTGCAGCTGACCCAAGCGCGACCGCAGGCGCGACCGCGGGCGCGCTGGACCCTGCGCTGGTTGGCACCTGGGTGAACGACGAAAACATCAACAGCGGCGGCGGCAACTTCGCCTCCTTCAGCACCCGCATGCGCCTGCTGCTAAAGCCGGACGGCAGCGTTGAGCAGTGGAGTGAATCGGTTGGCGGCGGCGGCGACTGGAGCTACAGCGGCGACGGCCCGCAGCTGCAGTACGAGGGCCGCTGGCAATCGCAGGGCGGCACGCTGCTCGTGCAGCTGCAGGGCATGGACAGTTTTCAGCCCGCCGCGAGCTACCGATTCTCCGGCGAGTATCTGGTCACCGAGCAGGACGGCGGGCGCCGCATTTGGCAGCGCGGGCGCTAACTCGAGGCGGGTTGAACGCGATCTGTTCGATAGACCGCCGAGAAAGCGCGCAGCCACTCGCGCCGCGGTGAAGCTGCAGGCGGCGCAGAATGCCGCGTGCCCGGCGAACCTGCGCGCTCAGCGCCCGCTGCCCACTGCGGTCGAACAGAGGCCTGGTCGGCTTTGGCTGGATGCCCGAATACCGCACTCGAAACCGTCGGCGAAGATCCGATCGACATTGATCCCGGTCACGCCCCACAGCCCCAGCCAGGCAGCTGGCTGGCTGGCCGACGGAACGAAGCCAAGATCGCCCGCCGCAATGGCGCCGCGAGGGGTCAACAGGCTGCCTTGGTCTGATTCGATGAGCAGCGCATAGCGGTCCCCGCGTGCGGCAACCGCCAGCATGCTGCCGCGCGCCCCACTGTCGACGAAGGTCGTCCAGTGGTCGCGTCGGCTGAAGTCTGCCGGTACCACCAGCAGGTGTGGGTCTCCACCCGAGTAGGCGCCGACCGGCTGGCCGTCCGCCTGCAGCGTGGTTCGATTCGCCATAAAAGCGAAAGCGCGTCCACCCGCATGCAGGCGCCCGGCGCCGTCGATAGCCAGGCTCTGGATCGACACCGAGCTACCCGAACCGCTGTTGAGTCGGGTGAGCAGAAACTGTCCGCGGCGCAGGGCACCGGTTTCCGGATTCAAATCCGCGTAGTGGCCGATGCTGGGGCCGCCCACATTGAAGGTCGCGTTGTGGGCATCGAAGCTGACCGCGCTCCCGGACAGAAGAAGGTTCTGCGGATCGCGCGAAAAGATCGACGCGCCTGCCGCCGAGGAGCCCGCGAAGACCAGACGATCGTCATTGAGACGCAGCGCCGTCCCGCGCGTGTCGCTTCCGAGGGCTGGGCCCTGACCCTGCACTGCCGAGGCGCTCCAGCCCCAGCTGCGCCAAAGCAGCGCGCCCTGGCGGCTGTAAGCCTCGGCGAAGGTCACCTGCAGCGAGGGCGATGCCTGTCGGTAGCCGGTCAAGTAAATCCGACTTGCATCACAGGCGAGGTCGTTGACTGCAGCGGCAACAACCGTGAACTGCGAGCTCAATGCGCCGAGCGCGCTGAAGACGCTGACCTGGCTGCCGGCGAGCACCGCCACGTCGTTGCCGCAGGCGATCGCAGCACGTACCGGTGAGCCAACAGCGAACGGCCAGCGCGATGCCAGCGCATCGCCATTGATGCTGCCGACCAGCACCTCGTCGTCGCTCGCGGCTACCCAAACCGGCCCGCTGGCGCCGCCTTGACGCAAAGGCCGCAGCGGCGCATCCAGCAGGAACTGGGCGACTACCGCGCCGCCCTGGTCGCGCAGCGCGACTGCGCCAAAATCATTGATTGGATCGGCATCGCCCACGTTGCGGTTGGTGCCGACCCGCAGCCGCCCATCGAGCGTCAGGGCCAGGCCAACCGCCTGCGCCGGCTGCGAATCCACATAGCTGCCCAGCACCAGCGGAAAGTTCTGCGCCTAACCAGCGCTCGCCAGAGTGGCTATGGCGAAGAATCAACAGAAACGTTTCATGATCGGCACCCGAACAGTCGGAAATCTGCCCCAATCTACGAGCGAGGTTGCTGATTCGCAGGTCGTGACGGCGGGCGGACGAAGTGCGCGCCTCGGGCCGCTTCCGGCACGCAAATATGCAGTCGTCCGCGCAGCGCAGCCAAAAACGTTCGCACTCAGAAAGTGTCGAAACAGCAGCCACGGACCTGCCGGGCCGGACGTGCGGGTGATCGCGCGCGATAGCGCAGCGCTGTTGGGCCTGCCTGCTCTTCGCGGCGGCGCGGTTCCATTGCGAACAGCGGCCGACTGCTTCGCCACTCCCTGGCCGACGGCGTCGACTTTGCGACCATCAGCGACAGTCAGCTCAAGCGGATCGAACGAAGGATCAACAGCTAACGTATGAAGGCGCCAAGCCTCCGCTCGGCCTAGCCAGTCTTTAGCGCGATCCTAAAGGAGGCACCTTGCAGTCCGCGGTTGAAACTGGCGCGTCTCGCTCCGCACTTTGCAGAGGACTCTCTGGCCGGAGGCCGCAGAGATGTCCAAGCTTGACTACAGCGCCCACCTGCAGCGTTCAGAGTTTCAATCGGCCGCTTGGCCCCATCATTCAGCGGCACCGCACAGCCGCCACTTGAACCTGAGGCCCGAAAGTGGACCCCGCATGATCAATCGCGAACAGCTGCATCAAGACGGCTATGCCCTGCTTCGAGGGGCGATCCCGGCGAACTGGCTCGAAACACTGCGCGGCGCCTTCGAGGCCGGCGTGAGGCCGTCAGACGCGTGGCCTGTGCCGCGCGGAACAGAGTGGCGGCATTCCCTGCTGGACCTCGATCCGCAGATACAGGCCATGTGCAGGCTGCCGGCCCTGCTGGAAGTGGTGGGTGCGCTGATCGGCAGCCGCTACTTCCTGGCCCAGGTGGAGGGCCGCGAGCCGCTGCCCGGAGGCGGCCAGCAGGGACTGCACCGCGACCTGTCGGACCAGCGGCCCGGCGACACCGTAAGCGCGCTGGCGTTCTTCGACGACTACGGCCCCGACAACGGCGCCACCCGCCTTGTCCCTGGCACCCACCGCCCGGCGTCGAAGCAGGCCGACATCGATCCGAGCGAAGCGCAGCGCACGCTGCAGATCGCCGGCACCGCGGGCGATATCCTGGTGTTCGATGCCGATCTGCTGCACGCGGGCAGCCTCAATCGCAGCGGCGCACGCCGACGTTCAAGCCTGATCAGCTATTTCGCCGAACACCGCTACGCCGCGCACCTGCAGACCGCGCAGCTGCGCAGCGTGCGGATGGATACTCGCGAACGTTTTTCGGCTGCCGACGGCGCTACTGAGGCCTGATTCAACGCGCGACGCGCTGGGCCCGATCCACCGCGCGATGCGCTGGGCCTAAGCCGGCCCGAGGCCGATAGGCGCGGGAGCCACTGTCCGGCATTCCCGATCGGCTGCCAGGCGCGACGCCCGAATTCAATCTGCGCAGTCTCGAAAGTGCGACGGCATTGTCCACCTAGCCACGATCGCGGGCTGCGAACTGCGAACTGCGCACCGCAGATCAGAGATAGAAGATGGCAGATCGAAAATCGCAGCGGCCCCATCACAGATCGCAGCTCAGTCGCGGTTGCGCATGTGTTCGGCGAAGTCGGCGAACCGGGCTTCGACTTCGGCGCGCAGGCGGTCGTCGGAAATGTTCTCCTGCAGCGCTTTGTGCATGCACAGCATCCAGGCGTCGCGCTCGGCCGGGCCGATTGGAATGCGCATGTGGCGTCGCCGCATCATCGGCTCGCCGTAGAGCGCGCGATAGTTGTCCGGCCCGTCGAAGAATCGGCTGAGGAAAGCCACCAGGCGCGTGCGGACTTCGTCGATGCCCATCGTGTGCAGGGAGTGGATATGCGCGGCTTCCGGCAGCCGCTCCATCCACCCATACAGGCTGTTGGCAATGGCCTGAAGACCGCGGTCTTCGCCCAGTCGCTGGTACAGCGTGGGTAGAGTCGTCATGTCGGCGTGTTCCGAGACAGCTCAAGCAAGCGGGCTGCAGCGTCGGACGTGGCTGTCCGCGCCGCGGCCTATTGCGAACTGGCGCCGGGCTTGGCTGCACAGGTGCTCATGCCGAAGGGGGCGTAGGCAGGACAGACCCGGGACAGCCCGGTGGCCAGCGGAACCAGCCCGATCCAGCCCCACAGGCCAATCACTCCGAACACGCTTGCGCTGATCAGCGCCAGCCCTGCGACGATACGAATGACACGATCCACCGAACCGACGTTCTTCTGCATGGCAGTTTCCTTATGTGAGGGAGATCCTGAATTTTGTTCCAAGACGGTGACCTCGGCGTTGCCGCCGCATCGCTGCCGCGCGCCCGCCGAGTGCGGCCGAGGCAGGGCGGAGTTCTTGCTGCGCTCACGTGTGCGCCGACGCGCCGCCTTTTTGATCGTAATTGATGAAGTAGCTGCGCGCGAGCGCGACCCGCGGGTTCTCGCGCGGATTGTCCACCACCGGGCAGTCGACCATGCGCTTGCCGGTCTGCGGCCGGTGCGTGGCGACGCAGTGCCGGAAGTCGGCCAGACCAACGTGGCCGATGACCACCCGCACTTTGGCAATGCCGTCGAGCGCATCGCAGACCTCGCCGAAGAACGCGTGCTCGCTGCGCACGGCGCTGTAGTGCCGGCGCGTGAATTTGAAATGCTCGTGGACCTTGCGCTCCACACCATGATGGGAGTCGAACTGCATCACCTGGGCGGCGTGATGATCGACGAAAGCAACGGCGTGATGGAGGTTCTTTCGGCCAATGCGCACCCCGGAAGGCACCCGGTCTGTGCGGCAGCAAACCGACGCGAGGCGCGCGCGGCGCTCGCTTCCTGTTGCCTGGAATGGCCCGAACTCTCCCCACCAGAACAGCGTTCCGACCCCATCGCCAACGCTTCAGCCGGCTATCCGCGCGTTCCAGAAGAGGGTGCGGGCGACGAGTTCGCGGGTAGACGCTCAGGTGGCGGCAGTTGCTCTGCCCGACGCTTGGCGCGCGCCAGAGCGTCGTGGTCTAGCAGTTCGCGTGCGACTCCAAGCGGAAGCGGTTTAGGACACTTCACCGAGCGCGAATCGCTGCGCGGGTGATGGATCTGCTCGCCGGACGGCGATGCTGCTAGGCCGGCGCCCACTCTGCACACAGCAGCTCTGCCTGCCGGAGTACGGTCTTTACGGCTGCGTCCTGCAGGTCGGGCGGATAGCCGTATTTGTTCAGGATGCGCTTCACCATCACGCGGATTCGTGCGCGGGCGCTCTCGCGCAATGTCCAGTCGATTGTCACGCTTCTGCGGACCTGCGAGATCAGTTCGGCGGCGATCAGTTTGAGTTTGTCGTCGCCCATCGCCTTCACCGCGCTTTCGTTCACTGCAAGTGCGTCGTAGAAGGCGACTTCATCCTCGGTCAGGCCGAGGTCTTCGCCGCGCTGCTTCGCGACGTTCATCTCTTTGGCGAGCTGGATCAACTCGTCCAGCACCTGCATCGTGGAGATCGCGCGGTTGTGGTACGCGTTGAGGGTCTTTTTCAGCTTTTCGGCGAACGATCGGCTCTGCACGAGGTTCTTCTTCGAGCGCAGCTTCAGCTCGTCCTTGAGCAACTTTTCCAGCAGCTCGGCGGCGACGTTCTTGTGCTTCAGACCACGCACTTCGGCAAGAAACTGCGGGCTCAAGATACCGATGTCCGGCGTCTTCAAGCCCGCCGCCGTGAACACGTCGATGATCTCGCCCTCGGTCGTGATGGCTCTGGAAACCAGCTGGCGGATCGCAGCGTCAATCTGTTCGGGAGACTTGCGGTTCTCACCGTGCTTCTTGTTGAGCGCAGCCTGCAGGGCCTGGAAAAAAGAAACGTCATCGCGAATTGCGGTGGCCTCGTCGGTGGCGGCGCACAGCGCGAAGGACTGCGACAGTTCCGACACCAGCTGCACCCAGCGCTTCTTGCCGTCTTCCTGCTGCAGGATGTGCTCTTGCCCGGCCGGGATGAGCGAGAGTCGTTCGGCCGGTGTGCCGCTTGTCCATGCGCCCCAGGTAAAGCCGTGCAGCATGTCGCAGGCGATAGCGTGCTTCTCCAGCAGCACGGCGATGGCCTGTCGGGTGTCGTAGGCTGGGCTGCCCTGGCCGCCACTCTCGGTGTAGATGGCTAGCGCGCGTTTCAGCTGATCCGCAAGCCCAAGGTAGTCCACGATCAAACCGCCCGGCTTGTCTTTGAACACGCGGTTGACTCGCGCGATGGCCTGCATCAGGCCGTGGCCCTGCATCGGCTTGTCGGCATACATCGTGTGCAGGCAGGGCGCGTCGAAGCCGGTCAACCACATGTCGCGCACGATCACAATCTTGAAAGCGTCCAGCGGGTTCTTGAAACGGGTGGCCAGCCCGCGCCGCTGGGTCTTGTTGCCGATGTGGCGCTGCCACTCGGGGCCGTCTTCGGCGCTGCCGGTCATCACGACTTTCAACGTTTCCGCATCCCATTCGGGCCGCAGTTTGATCAGCGCATTGAACAAATCCACGCAGATGCGCCGGCTCATGCAGACGATCATCGCCTTGCCGTCCATCGCCTCCACGCGTTTTTCGAAATGCGTTACCAGATCCGCCGCGATGAGCGCGATGCGCTTCGGGTCGCCAACCAGCGCCTCCAGCGCCGCCCATTTGGTCTTGAGCTTTTCCTTCTTGGTCAACTCCTCGCCTTCGGTGATTTCCTCGAACTCCGCATCCAGCTTCGGCAGCTCGGCAGCGTTCAGCGCCAGCTTGGCGATGCGGCTTTCGTAGTAAATCGGCTTGGTCGCCTCATCGGCCACGGCGCGCTGGATGTCGTAGATGGAGATGTAGTCGCCGAACACCGTCCGCGTGTTGGCGTCGTTCTTCTCGATCGGCGTGCCGGTGAAGCCGATGAACGCCGCATTTGGCAGCGCATCGCGCAGGTTGCTGGCGAAGCCATAGGACAGTTCGCCCTTCGCGTTCAACCGCCCGCCAAAGCCGTACTGCGAACGGTGCGCTTCATCGGCGATGACCACGATATTCGCGCGTTCGCTGAGCGCCGCCATCTGCCCGCCGCCCTCGGGCATGAACTTGTGAATCGTGGTGAACACCACCCCGCCGCTCGCCCGGGTCAGCAGTTGCGCCAAATGCTCGCGGCTTGCCGCCTGCACCGGCATCTGGCCGAGGATGTCGTGGCAGCGCTGGAACTGGCCGAACAGCTGGTCGTCGAGGTCGTTGCGGTCGGTCAGCACCACCAGCGTTGGGTTCTGCATCGCCGGTTCGCGGATCACCCGCGCGGCGAAGAACAGCATGGTGAAACTCTTGCCGCTGCCCTGCGTGTGCCAGACCACGCCGGCGCGACGGTCGCCCGGCGTGCCGCCGTGCATGCGGCCTGCCCAGTAGCGCCCATGCTCGTCGCGAACGGCCCCAGCGACGTGAATACCGCTGGCGCGCACGGTTTCCTCAACCGCGGCATTCACCGCGTGGAACTGGTGATAGCCGGCGATGATCTTGTGCAGCGCGCCCGTATCCGCATCTTCCTCAAACACGATGAAGTGCTGCAGCAGATCAAGGAAACGCTGGCGCTCGAACACCCCGCGAATGAGCGTTTCCAGCTCCAGTGCGGTCTTGGGCGCATCGCCCTCGCCGTCAATCGTGCGCCAGACCTTGAACCACTCCTGGTTTGCCGTCAGCGAGCCGATGCGCGCCTGCAGCCCATCGCTCACCACCAGCGCCGCGTTGTACTGCAGCAGGCTTGGCACCTGCGCCCTGTAGGTTTGCAGCTGCGCGTAGGCGCTCCAGATGGTCGCGCCCTCGTCGGCGGCGCTCTTTAACTCAATCAGGGCCAGCGGCAGCCCGTTGACGAACACCACCATATCCGGCCGGCGGTTGTGGCCCGCCTCGATCACCGTGAACTGATTCACCACCAGCCAGTCGTTCGCCTGCACGTCGGCGAAATCCAGCAGCCGTGCCTTGTCGCCCTTGATCGAGCCGTCCGGCCGCGAATACTCCACATCCACGCCGTCACGCAGCATCCGCTGGAAGGCGCGGTTGGTCTGCACCAGCGACGTCGTCGCCACCCGCAGCACCTTGTTCAGCGCTTCAAGTTGCGCGTCGCGCGGAATCGATGGATTCAGTCGCGCAATGGCCGCCTGCAATCGGCCGACCAGCACAACATCAGCGAATGATCCACGCTCCGCTGCCGGCTCGCCGGGCGCAAGCTGCGGCCCGTGGGCAAGCCCATAGCCAATGTCCTGAAACCAGGACAAGCAGGCCAGCTCGACATCCCGCTCGTCCATGTGCAAAGGCTCAGGCGGCGAGTGCCGCAGTGGGATCAGCAATCAACTGATAGTCGGCGCTCGTGCAGGGCTCGAACTCAGCAGGCCAAGGCGCGTTCAGCGTGCACAGCAGGCGTTGCTGCAAGGGCGCATCAGGGTTCAGACGATGCACCGTCAGTTGGATCTGGTCAGCGGCCACGGAACTCAGCAGGCCCGCCACGTCGCGAGCCAGAAACCGCGGTACGAAGCCGATCTTGATTCCATCGGATGTGCCGGCACTGAAGACCGCCATGGCCTCAAGATCGTGGGGATTGTCCGGCTCCGGCTGCAAAGCCAGCAGCGATCCCGCCTGCAGCGATGCAACATGCGCACTAGCGGTTTCTCCCATGTGGCGCAGGCCATGCAGAAAAAACACACAGGCGTAGCGGCCGTCCGCACCGCGGCGCGGACAGGCAAAAACTTCAAGCGCATCGGTCATGCGGCGACCTTCAGTGACGCCCAGAATTGCCAGCGGCTCAGGTGCCTGAGCGGCGCTGAAACCACTCCAGGCCAGATAGGCCTCGTACTCCGGACGCGACCGCGCCAGCAGCCGGTTGGCGAACAGCGGAAACAAGGCGTCCGATTCGTAAATCTGGTGCAGATCGGACATGCCGGCGAACGGCACAAAGCCCGGCAAGTTGCGCGCGCCCCGTGTGTAGCCGAAGCGGAAGCCGTCCTCGATCCGATCCAACCGACCCACCGGCCCCCAGCGTCCCTGCTCCTGCGGGCCCGATCGCCAGGCGACAAACAGCGAACGACTCATGGCGTGATTCCTTCAAGTAAGCGACGGCGATTGGAAGCCAGCAGCGCGTGGGTGAATTCCCGCCCGTTGGCCGACAGACGATCCGGTGGCACCTGGGCCAGCAGATTCATCACCTGCGGCTCCGCAACCGCCTGCAAGCGTCTTACCCAGATCCTAGTCGCTTGGAGTGAGACAAGCGAGAACGCCCGGAAAGCATCGAATGTGCCCAGCGGACGTTCGGCGGAGGGATCGCCAGACAACGCGGAACGAGCGCGACTGGCGAAGTTTTCGATCTGTTAGCCAACATCCTTAGTGCGCAGGCGCTGCAGCCGCTCGGGGATGGAGAAGTTCAGCCGCCGGATGGCCTCATGCAAGCGCCCGACCAGCACCACCTCGCCAAAAGAATCCCGCTCCGCTGCCGGTTTGCCGGTTTGCCGGTTTGCCGGTTTGCCGGTTTGCCGGTTTGCCGGGAGCAAGCTTGGGCCCTTGGCCGAACGCAAAGCCGAGCTTCCCGAACCAGTGGAGCGCTGCTTCTTCGACGTGGGATTCGTTGAGGTTCATCTCTTTGGGAATGTCAGTCGGTGGGTTTTCTGAATCTGGTCGCGCCACGCGTCGGAAAGGCTTGCGGCCGCTGCAAACTCCGGCCAGCGCTTCACGGCCAACTGCACCTGCGCAACGATCATCGCGGCGCGGCCCCGCTTCATCAGGGCCGCCTTTGCGCACGCCTCGAAATCCTCCATCGTAAATCCGTCGCGCTTCGCGTTCAGCGTCATCTGGTGCATGGCCGCCCATGAGCCCGAGGGGTTGTAGCTGTAGGTCACGTCAAAGGCCGGCGCGAGCGACCACTGACCCTGCCTGTTCATCAGGAGGGCGATGTTCTCCACGTGATCGTCTTGATTCCGCGCAAGGATTTTGAAGACCATACGACGGAACTGCTCCTGCACCGACGCTATCGGCAACTTGAGCTGGCGGATCGTGAACAGCGCCTGCTCGTAGGCATAAGCACCGGCTTGGTTGAAATCAAAATGCGCCAGCGCGCAGAGCGACTGCATGTGCAGCTTCGCGCCGCCCGCCAGCCGGTCGAAACGGCGCGTCATGAAGTGCCGCCGACCGTTCTCCTCCAGCAATCGGCACTCGGTCATCGTAATGCCCGCCGTCTTCGCCATCAGATGATATGCAAACTCGATCGCGCCGTAGCCTTTCGGATCTTCCAGCTCCTTGTCCCTGTTGCCCGCCACACCGTCGAATTTGAGAAGCCAGTCGTCGAACCCGTCGCCCGCCGAGATCTGGCCGGAACGCACCTCGTTGGTCCCCCGGTTCCACGCGGTCACCGCCTTGGCTTTCGGCTGCGCGGCGGAACTCTTTCGGGCGGGCCGAGCAGTTCGTGTTCGGACAGTTTCAGAAACTCATCCAGCTTCACGATCCAGGCGCGCATCGTCATCACCTTGCGCTGCAGCGCCCATAACTCGGCAAATTCGATGCAGGCGTTCACGCTGCGGTTCAGCGTGCCAAGTTCTTCGCCATTGAGGTCGTTCTTGGCGATGGCCACATCCTCCGTGCGGACGATGCCGACGGGGCGCGTCATCTTCAGCCCCATGAACGACACCACCCGCCTCCACCCGTGCGTGGATCACTTCCGCTGCCGTCTGGCCGTGCGCGGCCGCGTGCATCGTTTGCTGCACGGTGGCGAAGAACCGCTGCGACACCTGTGCATACGGCGTGTAGCCCGCTCTCGTCACCTGGACGTCGAGCACCTTGAGCCTTTCGCGACGGGCGTCGGGACTGGGATCAGTCGGCCCTCCTCCCGGACCATTGCCCCTACGCGGCCGGCACGGCGGGCCCCAGGCGCCGCATTTCGCGCCGCACCACGCCGTAGCATTCGCAGGCGTTGGCGCGCAGGCCGGCCGGGTCGAGCACCGAAATATGGCCGCGACGGTAGCGGATGTAGCCCATGCCGTGCAGCTTGCCCGCCGCCTGCGAAACGCTTTCGCGGCGCACGCCCAGCAGGCTGCCGAGCAGCTCTTGGGTCATCACCACGTCTTCGGCCGGCATGCGGTCGAAGGTGGCCATCAGCCAGGCACTGAGCTGCTGTTCGACGCTGTGGTGGCGATAGCAGGCCGCCGTCTGCACGAGCTGGACGATGAGCGCCTGCGTGTAGCGCAGCAGGGTGCTGCGAAAGACGCCGCCGCGCGCAAACTCATTTAACAGCCGGTGGCGATCCATGCGCCAGCCATGGCCGCCGGTGTGCACCAGGGCCGAGCTGCAGGTGGTCTCGCCGCCCAGGAACAGCGGAACGCCGACCACGCCTTCGTGACCAACGCCGGCGGTCTCGGCCGAGGCGCCGCTGGACGTCACGCAGTGCAGCGAAACCACGGCCGAACTCGGAAAGTAGACGTGGCTCAGCCGCTGGCCGGGCTCGTACAGCATCTGGCCCAGGCGCATCGGCGCCCACTCGAGCGCCGTGCCCAGCTCGGCCAAGCAGCCCGCAGGCAGGCTGGCCAGCAGGCCGTTCGGGTGGCGGGCTTGGGAGGCGGCCATTTCAGGGCGGCTAATGGTTGGGCGCCATTTCGACGCCAATGCCCCGATAACCCTGGAAGCGGGAGGACTGGTCGAACATGGGTTGGCCGCTGACGCGGAAATGCTGGTGCGAGCCGTCTGCATTGACCCGGTGAAAGGCAAAGTCGAGGAACGGCCGGCGCGCCGCGATGTAATCCTGCAGAGCTTGGCGCTCGGCTGCATCCCAGCCCTCGCCCCAGCCGTCGTCTACGGCGCCTTGCAGCGACGGCACGCGGATTCCCAGCATTTCCATCACCGGACCTGAGACCTTGGTGAACTCACCTTTGTCGTCCTGCTCCCAGTACCAGTCCGAGGCCAGCTCGGTCAGGCTGCGGTAGCGCGCTTCGCTCTCGCGCAGCTCGGCGGTGCGCTCCTGCACGGCGAGCTCCAATTGCTCGGCGTGGGCCTCGAGCAGGCGATACAGCAGCCGCACTTCCAGCATGTTGCGGATGCGCGTCTTCACCTCAGCGAGATCGAAGGGCTTGCTGATGAAGTCCCTGACGCCGGCCTGCAAGGCGCGCAGCCTGTGGCCAGGCTGGGCGGTGAGCACGATCACCGGCAGGTAGCTGTCGCTGACGTTCGTCTTGAGGCCCTCCATCACCGCAAAGCCGTCCATGATTGGCATCTGCAGGTCGAGCAGGATCAGGTCGTAGGCGTTTTGCCGATGCAGGGCGCACACCTCCTGCGGGTTCATGGTGCTGCTGACCTGCGTGTAGCCGGCCTCGCCCAGCAGGCGGCTGAGTAACTTCACGTTGGCATCCTGGTCGTCGACGATCAGGATGCTGGCCGCCAGCATTGCAGACTCGGGAATCATCAAAGTACCTCGGGGTGGCCGGCGCGGTGCAGGCCGGGGTTGGCACTGGCGTGCAGCAATGCCAGGTCCAGGGTATACATCAATTCGGCGATCTTGATCGGCTTGGTCAGGTAGTGGAAGAAGCCGGCCTCCAAGCCCTTTTCGATGTCCCTGGGCATGGCGTTGGCGCTCAGCGCCACCACCGGGATGTGCGCCGTGGCGGCGTCGCCAACCAGGATGTGCAGGGCCGTGATGCCGCTGATCCCCGGCAGGTTGATGTCCATCAGGATCACATCGGGCTGCGCGGATCGGGCCAGTTCGACGCCGCTGCGGCCGTCCTTGGCGCTGAGCAGCCGGATGTCGGCGCGTCGCGCCAGCACGCTCGCCACCAGCAGGAGGTTGGCGGGGTTGTCTTCCACGCACAGCACGGTGCGCACGGGCGCGCCGACCGCCGCAGGCACGTGGCCAACGGCGGCGGGCGCCACGGCGTGTGCAAAGGGGTCCACCGCCAACGCCGAATGCAGCTCAACCCAGAACACACTGCCCACGCCCACCTCGCTGGTGGCGCCGATGGTGCCGCCCATCAGCTCGGCCAGGCGTTTGCTGACCACCAGGCCGATACCGGTGCCTTCCTCGACGCCGCCTTCTTGGCCCAGGCGGTTGAAGGGCTGGAAAAGCTGCGCCATCTTGTCGTCGCTCAAACCATGGCCGGTGTCGCGCACGCTGATGCGCACGCGCTCAGTGCCCACGGTACTGGCGGTCACTTCCACGGTGCCGCCGGCGCGGTTGTACTTGATGGCGTTGGACAGCAGGTTGACGAAGATCTGCTTGACCCGAGTCCGGTCAGCCTTGACGCACAGGTCGCTCGGCGGCGTTATGAAGTGCAGCTGGATATCTTCCTTGCCTGCATGCGGCTCTATCATGGCCTCGCAGTCGGCCAGCACCTCGACCAGGTTCGTCGTCTCGAGCGAGATTGATACCTTGCCCGATTCAATCAACGAGAGGTCCAGGATCTCGTTGATCAGCTCCAACAGGTACCAGCCCGCCTGGAGGATCTGGTCGATGCTGTCCTTCTGCGCCAGCGTCGGCGGGGGCGAGCCCGAATCCATCAGCTGCGCGAAGCCCAGGATGGCGTTCAGCGGTGAACGCAGCTCGTGGCTCATGCTGGAAAGGAACTCCGATTTCGCTTGGTTGGCGCTCTCAGCCACGATCTTTGCGCCTTCCAGCGCCGTGTTCGTCTCTTGCAGCGCCCGGTCCAGGCGCTGTCGCTCGGTGACGTCGCGCGCGGCCGCGAATACGCCGAGCACGTTGCCGCTTGCATCTTTGTATACCGAGGCGTTGTAAAGCACGTCGGTCAGACAGCCATCCTTGCGGCGGATGGTGAGCGGGTAGTCGGTGACAAAGCCCTTGGCGAACACCTGCTGATAGCCCTCGCGCGCCTTCTCGGGCTCGGTAAAGTAGCTGGAGAAATCAGTGCCGATCAGATTCAGCCGTGTCACGCCGGTTACCTTTATCGAACCCTGATTGACGTCGGTGATCTTGCCTTCGGCACTGATCGTGACGAGCGGATCGAGGCTCGCCTCGAGCAGGCTGCGGGCGTATTCATAGCTCTGCTTGCGCGCCGTGTTGTCGGTGCCGATCAGCAGGTAGCCGATGATCTGCTCCTGCGCGTCGCGAAGCGCCGTCACCGACACCACCGCCGGAAACCGGCTGCCGTCCTTGCGGATGTAGGTGAGCTCGTAGATGTCCTCGATGCCGCGCGAGGCCTTGAACACCAGCGCCTCGAAGCCGGGCGTGATCGGGGTGTCGAGCTCGACGCTGAGCGCCTGCGCGCGCGCGATCAACTCCTGCGGGTCGGAGATCTCGGCCGGCGTGATCTTGTTCATCACGTCGACGGCCGCGTAGCCCAGCATGCGCTCAGCGCCGATATTGAAGATCTGGATCACGCCGCGGGCGTCGGTGGCGATACTAGAGAAGTTGGCGCTGTTGAAGATCGCGCCCTGCAGCGCTCCGGCCTTGATGAGCGCCTCCTCGGCCTGCTTGCGCGCCGTGTTGTCGGTGCCGATCAGCAGGTAGCCGATGATCTGCTCCTGCGCGTCGCGAAGCGCCGTCACCGACACCACCGCCGGGAACCGGCTGCCGTCCTTGCGGATGTAGGTGAGCTCGTAGATGTCCTCGATGCCGCGCGAGGCCTTGAACACCAGCGCCTCGAAGCCGGGCGTGATGGGGGTGCCGAGCTCGACGCTGAGCGCCTGCGCGCGCGCGATCAACTCCTGCGGGTCGGAGATCTCGGCCGGCGTGATCTTGTTCATCACGTCGACGGCCGCGTAGCCCAGCATGCGCTCAGCGCCGATATTGAAGATCTGGATCACGCCGCGGGCGTCGGTGGCGATACTAGAGAAGTTGGCGCTGTTGAAGATCGCGCCCTGCAGCGCTCCGGCCTTGATGAGCGCCTCCTCGGCCTGCTTGCGCGCCGTGTTGTCGGTGCCGATCAGCAGGTAGCCGATGATCTGCTCCTGCGCGTCGCGAAGCGCCGTCACCGACACCACCGCCGGGAACCGGCTGCCGTCCTTGCGGATGTAGGTGAGCTCGTAGATGTCCTCGATGCCGCGCGAGGCCTTGAACACCAGCGCCTCGAAGCCGGGCGTGATGGGGGTGCCGAGCTCGACGCTGAGCGCCTGCGCGCGCGCGATCAACTCCTGCGGGTCGGAGATCTCGGCCGGCGTGATCTTGTTCATCACGTCGACGGCCGCGTAGCCCAGCATGCGCTCAGCGCCGATATTGAAGATCTGGATCACGCCGCGGGCGTCGGTGGCGATACTGGAGAAGTTGGCGCTGTTGAGGATGGCCGTCTGCAGCGCGCCCGTCTTGAACAGGTCGCGCTGGCGCCGCGCCTCGGCGCGACGGACGATTTCAGTAGCCGGTGAGCCCGGGGGTGGCGTTACACCCGTCGTGGGCATGTCCGGATTCCATGGGCAAAGTTAGGGTAGCGCGGGCTGGTGCGCGGCGGGCTGGACGCTTGTCTGGCGCGCGGCAGGGCGCAGGCTGTGGAACAGGCGCCGAGCATCCGTGGCCGCGCCACAGCCCGTCGGTGCGGTAGCACACATAGTGAACCTGAATCGAGGCAACGTCCCCGGCCGGGAGAAGCGCGAAAAAAGCACCTCTGCCCGGATCAGTGGATCGTTTTGGCGCGGAAAAGACCCACACAGACGCTTCATTGCGGGGCGCCGCCGCGGAGGCCTTCGGCACGCCGTGACCGAAAGCCAATGCCCCGGCGTGCTGGCACAGGCGACGCACCGACCGACGAATGTCGCGGATGCGCTCCACTTGCTCGTCGAAGCCATCCGCCTGGCCCTCGCCGGGCGGTGTCTTGAGCCCCTCGTAATTCATGGTGGCGCCCTTGACCAGAGACTCGTTCAAGCGCCCGATGGCCCACTGCCGGAACCGCGTACCGCGATACCTGCGCTCGCGAAAGTCAACGGCGAGGATGGCGTCAAGGCTGCAGTGCTCGATGTCCCGCGCCACCTTCCGGCGACCCTACGTTCGAACACTTCAAAAATTCCGAACAGTTGCCGCCGCCGTCTGTTCGCCCTCGGCAAAGACGCCCTTCCAGTGCTCATTCACTGTCGGCACCGTGACTTGGAAAATCTCCTCGATCAGCGCCTGCGACAGCAAAAGCGACTCGTTTTCAAACCGGCACTGGATGCGGGTGCGGCGTAAGCGTCCGCCCACGCCACCTAGCGGCGCAGCTGCAGATGTGCTGAATCTCAGCGGTTGATCGCCTGCCAGCCTTCAAGCGGCAGCAGCGTGTCGATATCTCGGTTGAGGGTTGTTGGCAGCCGC
>Ga0335395_10000053_pt1 | contig 80917 bp, 90 predicted proteins | sample MAT02_FD_205744 | JGI IMG/M metagenome (GOLD analysis project Ga0335395, IMG submission 205744) | Freshwater microbial communities from Lake Fryxell liftoff mats and glacier meltwater in Antarctica - MAT-02 (spades assembly) (version 2) ...
TCAGCGAGGCCCAGCCGTTTTCTCGCCATCTGGCGAAGCGTTCCTGCGCATTCAGGAAAATTTTGGAGATTTAACATGCAGATGCACCACACCCAAGCCATCCTCCAGGCCCGCCACAACCTGGCTACCGCGAACAAGATGTGCGCAGAAGGCCTTTTCGGGGACCCCCGCTGGACGGTCGCGTACACGTCTGCGGTCGTTAAAGACCGCAAGGCCGCGCTCGCGGAAGCAGAAGCCGCCCGCGATGCAAACATCGCGCGAGACGCCGTCGCCGCCCCAGAGGGATGGCGCCGGAGGTTCTGAAAGCTCCTGCTCGTCGGCCAACCCCCGACGAGCAGGGAAACAAAAAAAACGCTTCCACTGCCTCGCGCAGTGGGAGCTTTACCCAAGGGGCCGATGGGCTCTTTCGGTAAAGCTCCCTTTGGGGCGAACGACCCGGCGATCCGGGACACAGCAACGCGGCACAGCCGCATCAAGGAGTCACCCATGAGCAACGTCAATCGCAATCCTGTGGCCGTCCAGGCCGACACAGGTTCTGTTCTGAACCTGCTGCGCCACACCTTCACGAACAGCACCACGTTCGTGAACGAGCTTCTCCAGAACGCACGCCGAGCGGGTGCGACGGAGATCGTTGTCGACATCTCCGAAACCTCCGTGGTCTTCACCGACGACGGTTGCGGCATCGACGACCCGGCCGTGCTGCTGTCCATCGCGAAGAGCGGCTGGGAAGAAGCGATCCAGAAGGAGGAGGCACCCTACGGTGCTGGCTTCCTTGCGGCGCTGTTTGCCTGCGAGTCCATCAACGTACGCTCCAAGGACTACTCGATGACTGCTCTCACGAGCGACCTCATCGCCCTGAAGCCTGCGGAAGTGGTTAGCGGGTACCAGGATCTCGGCAAGACCAGCATTGCGCTGATCAACACCAAGAAAGGAGTCTTTGAAATCAGGGACGCCGTATTCAAGGCTGCAAGCGGCTTCCCTGTGCGGATCGTCGTGAATACGCCGATGCATACGGATTACGTCCCGGAAAGCCGAAATGCGATGGATTCCACCTGGACCGACATTGGCCCCGGCTTTGTAAAGCTGGCGGCCTTGATCAAAGCAGAAGGTCACATCGGCACGATGTATCTGCAAGGTCTGGAGATCGGAAAAGCGACGCGGTTCTGCAGGGGCGGCGCTCCGATCCACCTAAAGAGCACGCTCTTCCGCGGACGCATGCCCGATCGGGACGTGCTCATCAACGAGGACGATGCAAGAGAGAAGATCAATCAGGCAGGAATAAGGGCTCTGCAGGGCGCTTTCGAACGCGAGTTCAATGAGGCCACAACGCAGGACCTGAAAGCAGACTGGGCTTATCACTGGTTTGATAAGTGCGAGAGACTGCTCGATCGGAGCTTGCTGTCCTCTCTCGGCTACCTGCCGATAAAGTGGTTCCTTGAGTGGGACGGATCCAGCGCGATCACCCCGGGCAATCTGGATCAGGACCAGTATGAATGGAAGGAGTCCATCAAGCCAAAGAGCAGCCCTCCAACGGTTCCGATCAAGTATGAGGGTCACTTCATATCTTTCGAGGAACTGAAGGAGCGCGGCGTCTACGAGACAGAAGATGACTGTGAATACAACCTTTCGGCGCTTTTTGTGGCAATGAAGGGTGGACTTTTCCTTACCTACACGAGCGAACGCAAGAGCATCGTCGAGCCCGGCATCGGAACCATCAAGACAGTCACTGAAGGCGCTGTAACGGTTGAGACGGAAGGCGAGGTGTCGACCGCTGAGATCACCGGGAAGTTTTTACGCCGGACCTTGACGAAGGCCGAGAAGCTCATTCTCGTCCATGACGAGTTTGGCAGCGTCGAAGTCCAGGAGGGACTTGCTGCTGCCTCAGGCAACGAGATTGCCTTTACGGGCGAAACCAACTCCTGGGTCATCGCACGTTCTGCCGATTCCTATATCAACGAGGATGACCGCTTCGACGAGGATGATCTCGATCAGGCAGTAGCCGACGTTGATGACGCGCTGGCACTCCTCGTGTCATCAGGTCCGGCAACGCACCTGGTGAACGCGCTGAAGAAGATGTCGTGGAATGCATCGGATGCAGCAAAGGGTAGGACGTTCACGGTAACGTTCAACGACATTGGCGTTTTCACGGTCGTTGAGGCCTAAACCAAGCAGCACACAACGCCAGTCCCTCACGGGGCTGGCGTTTTTTTATGCCGGTTAGCAAGTTTCGCAGCGGGCCGAATGTGGCGTAATGGGGCATGTCTAGCGAAACCACCACCGAGCTGCCCAGCCAGATCACGCCAGAGGAGAAAGCGGCCATCAAGGACGCCTTCGAACTGCTGAAGGCAAAGCGACCTGGCTTCAAGGCCCGCGGATCCCAGAACGCGATGATCGGCGCCGTGGCGAGCACGCTGGCCGCGGGTGGCGTTGCTGCCATCCAGGCGCCTACGGGAACGGGGAAGAGCTTGGGCTACCTCGCCGGCGCGCTGCCGATCGCAATGGGGCGGAATCGATGCGTGATCATCGGCACCGGCACCGTGGCGCTGCAGGAGCAGCTGTTCGAGCGTGACGTTCCGGCCTTCCTTGCAGCCACCGGCATTGAGGCGAAGGTGGCGCTGGCCAAGGGGCGCGGGCGCTACGCCTGCACGCGCAACCTGTTTGGCCTCTCGGGCCAGGGCGGGCTGGACTTCGGCGACGACGAAGAGCCCTTGTTCGACCGGCCGCCGGCCGCCGACGACATCAAGATCGCGCTGCGGCTCGCAGACGCGCTGCAAGGCGGGGCGTGGGACGGCGACATGGATCGCGCGCCCGAGAGCATCCCTGACGGCTTGCGGCCAATGATCACGACCTCAAGCGCGGCCTGCAGCGGATCGCGCTGCAGCTTTGCCAGCGCCTGCCCATTCCTCATTGCCAAGAAGAAAATCGAGAGCGCAAACCTCGTCGTGGCCAACCATGACCTGATCCTTGCCGACCTTCGGCTGACCGACGAGGAAGGCGAGGCCGGCGGCTTCGTCCTTCCCGAGCCCGCGACCAGCTGGTACATCATCGATGAGGCCCACAATCTGGCCGAGAAGGCCATCCAGGCAGACAGCCATTCGCTGTACGTGGCCACGCTCACGAAGAACCTGCCCAAGATTCGCAGGGCCCTCGCCAACGCGACCAAGGCAACGGCGACCGGCGGCGCCGACACGTCCGGCGTGGACGCCCTTCAAGAGCGAGTCGGCCAGGTGGGCGCGCTGCTGACGAGCTTGGCGCAGCTGATCAGCCACAACTTCCAGCCGACCGAAGCCGAGCCCATCCACCGGTTCCCGCTGGGGCGGATCCCGCAGGAAATACGCGACATCGCAGCACCACTGGCCAAAGAGCTGGATGCGATTGTCGTCGCCATCCGAACGCAGCGCCGGAAGCTCACCAAGTCCGACGCGGACAAGAAGCAGAAAGAGAAGCTCTCCATCGACCTCGGCATGACCAACGAGCGCGTCTCCAAGGCCCTCGGGCTCGCTCGCGCATGGGCGCTTGAAGATGATGCAGAAGCCCCGCCTTACGCGCGCTGGATAGCCTGGGAGTTAGGTGCCCTGATACTCCATGCGGCGCCGACCAGCGGAGCGGCGTTTCTGGCAAGCCGGCTCTACCCCAACGCCGCAGGCGTCGTGCTCACGAGCGCAACGCTTGCCGCCGGCAACGACTTTGCAGCGATCGTGGCCGAGGCAGGGATACCCGATGACGCGCGCTGCATGGCTCTGCCGTCGCCGTTCAACCTGGCCGAACAGGGCGAAATCGTCGCCGTCGACAACGGGGTGGAGCCCAACGCCCCAGAGTTCCCGAAGAGCGTTGCTGCCTGGCTTGAAAAGAACCTCGACTGGGGAGCCGGAACGCTGGTGCTGTTCACCAGCAAAAAGAAGATGCAGGCCGCCGCCGAGGCGCTCGCCGTGAGCCGTCGCAAAACCGTGCTCGTGCAGGGCGACATGGCCAAGGGGAGGCTGCTGGACGATCACCGGAAGGCCATCGGGGAAGGCAAGGGTAGCGTCCTGTTCGGGCTCGCATCCTTTGGCGAGGGCCTGGACCTGCCGGGCGACCTGTGCACCAGCGTCGTGATCACACAACTGCCGTTCTCCGTGCCGACCGAGCCGATCCCCGCAACGATGTCCGAGTGGCTGGAGTCGAAGGGCAGGAACCCGTTCGTGGAGATCTCCGTACCCGCGGCGCTGATCACCCTCACCCAGTGGGCAGGGCGCCTGATCCGCACCGAGACCGATCGCGGGCGTATCGTCATTCTCGACCGCCGGCTGCGCTCAAAGGCGTATGGCCGCCGGATGCTCCAAGACCTTCCCCCCTTCACCAAGCGGTCGGCCTGACCGGATTGCGGTCGGCCTGACCGGATTGCGGTCCGAACACCCGCCGGGCAAGGCGGGGTTAGGCAGGGTGGCGCCTGTGCCTGCGGCGATACGATGCAATACGTGGAACCGACCGGACGGCATCCGGAAAGACCCGAAGTGACTCGACCCTGGCCGCCACCGCGGCTTAGCGGATCGTGAGCGTCGGTGTCTGGCAAGCAAACGCATGCGCCTCAGCGGGGCCCAGCCGTTTTCTCGCCATCTGGCGAATCGACCCGGCGATCCGGGATACCAGCGCGGCACAGCCGCATCAAGGAGTCACCATGGACGCGATCAAGCTCTACCAGAAGCACGCCATCGAAAAGGTGGAAGGACTTCCCCGAGCGCCGCTGTCTAACACGGACCGAAAGGCCATTACGAAAGACATCGCGAACATCGAGGTCGTTGCCAGGGCGAAGGACTATGACTGCAGCGCCTCGGAGGCGAGGTACGACAAGCGAATGGCTGAAGACCACTTCGAACTCACCTGCTGGCTCAAGTGGTTCATGACCTCGCAAGCACGCCGTGACTGCGTGGCCACCCGCGCGCTGATCGTTTTCCTGATCTTCGAAAACGGCCTCCAGGGCCTCGCCTACGAGTTCCACACCATCACCGATTTCGGCGAGCGTCAGTTTGATGACATTTTCGAAAAAAACGACGGCGGTGACGTCATCGTCCAGCTCAACCGGCTTGTTTCCGCCTTTGGCGGCGAGCGCTCGAAGGTCGGCCTTGCCTATTACGGCTGGGAGCGAGAACCGGAACCGGCCCTCTTCTGAGGCGCCACACTCTCACTGCCTCTATTGGCAGTGGGAGCTTTACCCAAGGGGCCTATGGGCTTTTTCGGTAAAGCTCCCTTCGGAGCAAGCGACCCGGCGAACCGGGACACACCACGCGGCATCCGCCGCATTGAGGAAGACCATGTCCGACAACGACACCAAAACTGCCATCGACTTCACCACCGCCGAGACGTACGTCGACGCGGCTCAGCAGCACGGGGAAGGCGATGACCCTGACCATGAAGTCGGCGATCTGCAGGACTTCTTCAGGGCTGCCTTCGACCTGCTCACCGACCGCCAGAAGATCCTTCTTTCCAAGAACCCGGGCGTGCGCTCGACGCTGGAAAATGCGCTCTGCCTGCAGGACGGCGAGATCGACGAGATCGATCCTCCAGTCGAACAGCCTTCTGGAGATCTCAAGGTTCGCGTTGGGAAGCTCGGAAAGCTCATGACGCGCGACGGCCGAGAGATCGCCGGCGTTCTCGAGTCGGTCAACTGCATCGCCTACGCAACGAATGGTCGGCGCGACAAGAAAGGCAAGATCACAGTGGAGCACGATGGCGAATCAGACATGCTCTGGGACGAATCGAACCCCATCCTTACCGACGACGGCCTGGTCCAGTTCAACGTGGAAGACGGCACCTTCGTGACCGAGTTGGACGTCATCCTCGTCGCCATAAAGGACTAAGGCTGACATCCAGCCGCCTCCCACTGCCTCGCGCAGTGGGAGGTATCCCCAGGGGCTGATGAGCCCTTCAGTAAAGCTCCCTTTGGAGCAAACGACCCGGCGATCCGGGACACCACAGCGGCCAAGTCGCGAAAAGGAAAAGAAAATGAAGCGAGTGATCACCATCGTTGTCGATGGGCATGACGAAGACGAAATGCTCGAGGCCTTCCAGGAAGCGGTCCACCGGATCAATAGTGGCAACCGCGAAGGCTCTGGCCGTAACGACACCGGCGGTTTCAGTTTCGAGATCAAGTATGAGGACGATCCTTCAGAACCGTCAGAAGAAGGTGCTGAGGATCAGGACGGCTGATCCAGCACTGCCACAGCCCCACTGCCTCGCGCAGTGGGGGCTTTACCCAAAGGGCCGATGAGCCCTTTCGGTAAAGCTCCCTTTGGAGCAAACGACCCGGCGAACCGGGACACCCACGCGGCTACCACCGCAAAAAGGAGAACCACATGACTCAGCTTCCTACCCCGACCTCGCACAGCCACTTCCCCAAGGGGCCGTTCGCATGGGAGGCACGTCACGGATCCGATGGCCGAAAGCTCGCAGAGCTTTTGGTCACCAGGGCGCCTATGCCGTTCAACGATCCGGTGATCTTCGCCCTGCGCGAGGACTGGAAGGGCAACCTCAGCAAGGATCGTGAAGCGGTCAAACAGGCCATCGCAGCACTGCCTGTCCTCATCGAGGCCCTGCAAGCGCTCACGCCCTATCTGGAGCGCATGTCGCAGCCCGGCGAGCGTTGGCCAGCCTTCTGTGCCCGTCAGGCGCTGCAGGCCGCAGGCATTCTCCCGCCTTCGGAATCCAACCCGCCCGCCACCCAAAGCAGCGAGACGTCCAGTGATGACAAGCTGTTTTCTGGACTGCTGCTGATCTTGCAATACGGGGATGAGCAAACCGCAGAAGCGTCACCTGAGCAGATGCTCAAGGACGTTGAGTTCCTCTCAGCGATTGTCGAGGCGGCAGTTGAGCCGTCCTTGTTGAAGGACGTTGCCAAAGGGGATTCGAATGCGTTGAGCGCCTACACCGCACTGATCAACATCAGCCTGATGCTGACCGCGACTCTTGAAAAAACCGGGTTGTACGAACCCGAAAAGCAGGCCTTGGACAAGACGATCGAGATTGCCCAGAAGTGCGTCGATGGTCTTGTAGCGTCCAGCTGCAGCGCTGCCGAGCCGACCTTCCAGCAGCTCTACGCCAGGAAGTTCTGATCCACCAGCCCCACCGCGCAAGCGGTGGAGCTTTTCCCAAGCGGCCGGCGGCCCTTTCGGAAAGGCTCCACTTGGAGCAAACGACCCGGCGAACCGGGACACCAGCGCGGCCACGGCCGCATCAAAGGAAAACCCATGACGATCAACACCGAGCGCAAGATGGCCGCAGCACAAGTCGTTGCAGCTCTTCAATCGAAGGTTCTTGTGGATCTCTGCAAGCTGGACGATGCCCCGCGAAGCGAACTGCTGAAGCGTGCGCGGTTCGCCGCCCACGAGGCCATCAGTCCCAACTTCACGCACTGCGACAGTCTGAGGATTGTGCTCGCCGAGCGAGCGACGATCATGTCGCTCAATCTGATGAGCAAGGCCGAGCTTGAGAAGGCGGTCAGGCGGATCCGTTTTGCCACCCTCGACAGCGTCGAAGACGTGATCGGTGCAGGAAAGCCCAGCTACTTCAACAGGCCGGGCGCTCTTAACCTGCGCGATTCATGGATCAACGTCCCGCGTGGACTCGAAGGCCAGGTCTCGCAGCTCGCCGACCAGGTCTTTCGGTTTCGCAACGTGATCTCCGTTCTGCGCTACGAGGCAGGGCAGATGTCCGACAACCCGGAAACGAACGCCATCCTCAAGTCCTTCATGGACAAGGTGATGCCGCTCCTGACCGACTACACCAACGACGCCCTGACCCACGACCGCGACTACATCGTCGAGCGGCTCGCTGCCAAGGAATCGGCCTTCATCTCGGTCAAATCCGAGGGGTGGGGCACCTGGTCGGCGACGTCGATGGCGGCTCTTGATGCGCTCCGCAAGAACTGGGAGGCCGTGTTCGAGGTCACCGCGCGCGGCGTTCGGGACATCCGCATGCAGCGAGCGATCGCGGCATGAGTGGCGTTCGAGTCATCTGTCTCCGGATGGGCGCTGAGCCGGCCATTGGCTGGGTCGCACGCGCCATGTCGCAGGGGGCGAGGGTGTCATTCAACCCGGGCGGGCCGTTCGGCGCGATCAGCTACCTGATCAAGCTGGGCACCCAGAAGGCTGAAGTGACCCTCTACCCGCACCGCGGAGCGATAGCCTCGGTTCCGCCGAGCATCGCAAAGCTGCTCCAGAGCACCGGAGTTGCGGCGCGGTAAACCTAAGGGCCCTGCCTTGCGCAGGGCTCTCTTCAAGCCCTCATCGCGCAAGCGGTGGGGGCTTTTCCATAGGGGCCACAGGCCTCTGCGGAAAGGCCCCGGGCGCCTGGTCGCGGCGCTGCTGCAGCGCGCGGGTCATGTTGCCGACACTCGTGCCTGATGCTAGATTGTCCCAAATGGGACATTTGATACCCCATTTGGATAACTACCATGTCAAACCCAGTTCGCTCCACGACTGAAAGAGATGCCGCGTCACGTGCAGACGCAACCTCGCCGAAGGAGGCGATCGCTGAAATTGGCCTATTTCTTTCCCACCCTGGCGTTAAGGGCAAGGCCAAAAAGAAGGGTGCGCTCATCAAGGACGGCGTGATCTCTCTGGCACACACGTTTTCGATAGACAGGCGAATCACAGTCGTTCGTGCGGGCGTACCCGCCCACTTCATTGCCTCGCTGAGCGAGAAGATGGGGCTGCGGAAAGGACGCCTGATCGACGTGCTCAGATTGCCCAAGTCGACGGTGGCTCGTCTTGAGAAGGAGGATAAGCCTCTCAGCTCACCGAGTACGTCGTCGCTCCTCGGCATCTACGACCTCATCAACATCACCGCGGAGATGGTGAAGGACTCCGGAGGCCCCGACGACTTCGATGCCGCCAAGTGGGTGGGCGAATGGATCGAGTCGCCCCATCCGGCGCTTGGCGCAAAAAAGCCTGCCGACTACCTGGACACGCCCGAAGGTCTGGAGTTCATCAAGGGACTCCTTCAGCAGTCCCAGACCGGCGCGTACGCGTGAGCGTTACGATCTTCAGGATTGCCCAGGACCGAACGGCATATCGGGCAAACGACCTTTCCGGCCAAGGCGCCAGTTCGAGCGGTGGGCGCTGGAACAGTCGCGGCAAGAGGGTCGTCTACGCGGCAACGACCGTATCCCTTGCAGTGCTCGAAACGGTCGTCCATCTTTCCGGACCACCTGCGTACAACCGATATGTGGTCGAGATCGCTGTACCAAGCGACCTGTGGGCCGCGCGCACCGTAGCCCCATCGAAGATCCCCGGCTGGGACGCCCTGCCAGCCAGCGCGGGCAGCATTGACTTCGGTGACGCCTGGCTGAGGTCTGCAGCAAGCGTACTTCTGATGGTCCCCTCGATAGTGGTCCCGAGGGAAATGAACGTTCTGATCAACCCGGATCATCCGGATGCACACAAGATCACTGCGGTCATATCAGAGAAGTTCCTGTACGACCCGCGCCTCACCAAGCAGGGCTTCGACAGCGAAAAATAACTTTGAGGCGAGCAGAAATGTGGTGGGATTGACGGTGCACATCCGTGCAATCACCGAAGAGAGAAGCATCCATGTCCAAAACCGTCCTGATCGAAGCCGTCTCTGGCGCCACCTCGCTGAGCAAGGTCGCCTCTGCCGAAGCCGTTGACGCGGTGTTCGCCGCCATCACGAAGGCGCTGAAGCGCGAGGGAAAGTTTGGATTGCTGGGGTTCGGCACGTTCACCGTTCGCAAGCGCGCAGCCCGCAAGGGCCGCAATCCGTCCACCGGTGAGGCGATAAAGATCAAGGCGTCGAAATCCGTTGGCTTCAAGCAGGGCGCTGCGCTCAAGAAGACCATCGCCTGATTGCGCGTGCCCGGCCCAAGCGGCTTGCTTGGGCCGGGCAGGTGCGCGCACATGCATTACGCAGGCGTAGGTTCGAGAAAGACCCCAGGGCCCATGCTCGAGGTGATGCGTAGCGTCGGGCGGCTGCTTGGCAAGAAAGGATGGACGCTTCGCTCCGGTGGAGCCGAAGGCGCTGACTCGGCCTTCGAGCGCGGCGCAGATGATGCGCGCGGCCAAAAGGAGATCTACCTGCCCAAAGCGCGCTTCTTCGGTCGAACCGACGGTATCGATGCCAGCAGGCTTGATCAGCACCGAAGGGCGCTTCAGATCGCTGAAGAGCATCACCCGAACTGGGCAGCGCTGTCCTTCGTGGCTCGATTGCTGATGGCGCGGAATTGCCATCAGGTCCTGGGCGAAGACCTGCAGGCGCCGTCCCGATTTGTTCTGTGCTGGGCACCTTCCCCTGTCGTCGATCAGGCAGGAAGGGTGATCGACACCCGCGGCGGGACCGGACAGGCGGTTCGGATCGCAGTCGCAAACGGAATCCCCGTCTTCCATCTCGGACGGCCAGAGCACCGAGAAAGAGTCATCCGCATGCTGTCCAAGGAGGAATCATGCCCGTCTACGTCGACACACCCAGGTGGAACCGGTACCACGGCCTGAGCGGCCACCTGATCGCCGATACCGAGCACGAGCTCGACACCTTCGGCGAGGCGCTTGGCCTGTCCAAGAAAGATCGAAGCAGCGGTGCTGCGATTCCGCACTTCCTGCTCGCCGCGGGCCGGCGGGATGCGGCGATGGCAATGGGCGCAGTGCCGCTTGATGCCGTGGCGCGGGCCAGGAAGATCGAGGAGATCGCTGCCGGCGACCGGCGGAAACCGGAGGCACCAGCGCGAACATCCTTCCGGCCGCGACCTGAGAGCCGCCCGAATAGGACAGACAAACCGATCATGCAGACGGATCTCTTCAGAGCAGCTGGATGAGCGCGGACGGCGCGCACGCAGACCGTGCGTAACAGAGAGAAAAAGCCTCTGGGTTAGGTCGTAACAGGGGCGAGCCGCGAGGGGATTATGGGTGCAGTAATCCTCAAAGCGGAGAGAGAAGAAATGAGCGAGCAGCGATCGTTTTCAGAGACAGAAGACGAAATCATCCTCCGGTGCTACCCCGTTAAAGGCGCGAAGCCATTGGCGGATCTCCTCGGGCGAACCGAGAAAAGCATCTATCACCGAGCCCACGCGCTTGGTGCTTCGACCCCGCGCGCATGGTCTGCAGAGGACGACGCCATCGTTGTCGCGCTGTACTGCCTGGAAGGGGCGATCGCCGTTCAGGGCCGCCTGAGTGCGGTGCGGACGGCAAAGGCTATTGGTCTTCGGGCAAAGCGTCTCGGCGTCTCCCTGATTTCTGCTCCAAGGCCCGCAACCGAACACCCGAACGTGCGCCAAGGCTGGAGCCTGGAGGAAGACAGCGTTCTTCGCCGATTCGCTCAGACCATCCCGCTGAAAGAGCTCCACCTGCTGTATTTCGAAGGCGATCCCTTTGATCGCAGCTATGCCGCGGTAGCGCAGCGCTGCAGCGCGATGGGGCTGACGGCCCCGCGCACCCGTATCGCAAGGCCGGGGAGCTCGAACCCGATCACGCAGGGCCACCCCTGGACAGCGCCGATGCTCGATGAGCTGATGCGGCTCGTCCGTAATGGATGTAGCCCGCGTGAGGCGGCCCGACACTTCGAGGCGGTGCCTGAGGCCGAGGTCCATGCGCAGCACGCGGTCTTCGTCGAAAGCATGAGCAGGCCGCGGGCGCCGCGGGCGCACGAGGGTATCGAGCGCTCGTCTTGATCGATCGAAAGATCGTGAGGTTAGGTAGCAACGCGGGCGCGTCCGGCACCGATCATTGCCCGATGAAAAAGAGCCGCACCACACACACCGCCCGCTGGCCCCATCGTCCATGAGCATGATCCCCGTGTCGGAGCTGAATCTTCGCGTAGGCGATCGGCTTGATTTCCCTGTGTGCGACCGCTCGGGGCAAATGCTGTTGCAGAAGGGCAAGGTGGTGGGCAGCAGCTCGGTCTTGGCCAGGCTGCAGGAGCGCGGTTTCATGCGCATCGGCGAGGACGTGGCGCCACCCAGAAAAGGAGATGCAGAGCTCGCGATTGAGGCCGCTGAAGGCCCGGCCGCTGCGGCAAAGACCGCGCAGGGCAAGCTGCTGATCCTCGCCGAGCACCTGGCCCGGGTCATGAAGCGGATCGTGAATCCGACGCCTGGGGCGGTCAGTGCCGACGTGCGCACCCTCGCGGGATGGGCCAACGGGATCTATCTTCGAGATCCGGACCAGCTCATCGGCATCCAGCAGATGATCGGCGCCGGCGAGGAATCCATTGAGGGCGCGGCTCTCCACGGTGCGATTCTTGTGCGCCTGATCGCTGCAGCGGAAGGTTTGACTGCAGAGGCACAGATCAGCCTGATGTGCGCTGCGCTGACCCGCCATGTTGCGTTGGCCGGGGAAGAGGGGGGAAGACGAGTTCGTGAGGTCGGAATCGAGTCGGCCAATCTTCTTCGCCAGTGCGAGGTCACCGATCCGGTGTGGCTCAACGCCGTGGCGCACCACCAGGCCCGCCTGGACGGCACCGGCCTGCCTGCAGGTCTGAGCCCAGAGCAGATCTCCATGGGCGCACGCATCCTCGGCGTCGTGGACGCTTATGTCGAAGCGACCCGCCCAGGCGCGGACACCAGCGCCAAGCAGCCCCGCGAAGCGCTCAAGGCGATGTACGCGGGCGAGGCATCAAGGCTCGAACCGAAGATCATCACCGCCCTGATCCGCCAGCTCGGGATCTACCCACCAGGCTCTGTGCTGAGGCTGGCCAGCGGCGAGATTGCGGTGAGCACGCGCCGCACCGGTGACGCCAAGCGCCCCATCGTGCGCGCAGCGATTGCGGTCGACGGCCTGCCGTACGCCGCCCCGCCGCTTCGCGACACGCAGATTGCCAACACGCGGATCCTCGAGGTTCTCGACATTGCGAAGTACCGGGGGCTGATCAGCATGGCACCGGGGCTCTGGCGAAGGGATCTCGACCTGATCGAGGAGGTCGAATCGACGGCGGTGGACGTCGAGACGGCGGTGTCGAGCGCCTGACTGCGCTATGGACCAATCCCAACGCCGCGCGCGCAGGCAGCAGTTGGGGCGCTTCAACAGCCAGCAGTGCAACAACAATAGGGAAGAAGCAGAGGCCGCCCGAGGAAACAGGGCGAGCAAACTGCACGAATTGGAGGACGTCACAACCATGATCAGCAGGACGCAAGCCAGGGAGATCGCTCGCGCTCAAGCGCAGTATCTGGCGCTGTCACTGACGCAAGCGCGCGAGCACCTGCGATCGCTTGTCGCGCTTCGCTCGATTTTCGATGCCGATTCGCTGGCCGACGCCATCCTTGCGAAGGTGGATCTCGCCTGCAAGGCCTACGAGCGTCAGTTCAGGCTCCTGCATCCGCAGCTGCACGACGACGACATCGAGGCGCCAGCGGACCTGCTTAGGACCTGGCTCCATCGCGACCAGCCCCGTGACGAGCGGTTCCGCCAGCTCTGCCAGTGGGCGATTGCGCAGCGCCTCTATGCCCGCTTTCTGATCGAGCGATCGGCCACCCATGTGACGGCGGTTGCTCTCGCGCGGTTTTGTATCGCGATCAGCGAAGAGGCCCGTTCTTGCATCCAGCAAACGGGCGGCGAAGGGGCGGTTTTACTCGCCCACGAAATCAACGAATTCAAGGCAGCTCTCGATGAGTTCACCGGGGCCGTGAATGGTCCCTGAGTTCATCGAGACGCTGAAAATTACCGCGCGTCCGCAGGGCAGCAAATGGGTGACTGAAGTTCACCACAGGGATCGTGCGCTGTTCACGAGTGCGGCGATCGAGAGCAAGGCAGAAGCCATCGCCGTGGCGACGGCCGCCGCCCGATTGATCGATGCAGCAGAACTGAAGGGGGCACCCGGTGCGTGATGCCATGGAGGCCTGGACGAAGAGCGTCGGGGCGCTGATTGCCGAGAAGTCCTTCCTTGAGAAGGCTGCCCCGTTCGCCATTGGCGTCGGTGTCGGACTCGTTGCGCTCATATTGATCAACTTTACGGTGGGATGATGAACAGCGAACGATTTTTCCAGATGATGCCGGCCGACGATTACGCGCTGGTCGTCAAGCGAGACGGGGCGACCTACATCGATCGCGTCGTGGCCTTTTGCCTGACCGACAGCGGGGTAGAGAATCCCAACCCCTTCAAGATGGGCTCTGTCGGGCGCATGGTCCCGGTCGTCGCGCGGTACAACGTCATCGACGGCGAGGTGAGCACGACCCTCGTTGAAGGCGAGGGCGTTCTGGTGCACACGAGCTCGTTTGGCACCGACCAAAACAAGGTCACCGCAATGAAGAGCGGTAAGCCCCTGCGCGGAGCGTGATTGGACCCAAGGCCAGCCATTCGAAGGGTGGTTGGGCTACTTCGCCGCACCGCGTCGAGCCGAGAATCTAGGCATACGAAACAGGTGCACCGAATTGTGAAAGAAATCGAACACGCACTTCGCTCAGGCGAGGTGAGCATGAACGCCCAACCGATATATCGCGCCGACGGCGGCCTCCTTGGCGTTGAGATGCTGCTTCGACTGGGCGACGTGCCTGCTCTTGATGTCATTGCTGCCGCCGAATCCATGGGACGTCTTGTGGAGCTCGAGTGGGCCATCATCCGCCACTGCATCAGGCAGGCCGCAGAGTTCCCCGACGTCGGCTGTGTCCACATCAACGTGACTACAGGAACGCTGGCGCGACGCGGCGGCGAAGTCGAGATCGTTCAGATGCTCGAGCGATACAACGTCGAGCCAACGCGCATTTGCTTCGAACTTTCCGAGCGCAGCGACCTTGTCGGCAGCTTTGAATCGGCATCGACGCTGAGCGTCTTGTCAAAAATGGGCATCGGGTTTTCGATTGATGACTTCGGGGTGGGCTTCAACCACCTCCACGTTGCACGCCTGATCGCCATAAATAGCCTCAAGGTCGACCAGTCGATCGTCCACGCGGCGTGCAGGGGCGGTGACATCGACGCCCGCGGGCGCGCAAGGCGCCTACTGCTGGGGCTCAACCTTCTTGCAAGAGAGCTCGGCGCCGAGCTGATCCTTGAAGGGATCGAAGACACCGCAGAGCACCAGCTGATGTTTGCAATGAACTGTGCCGGCCAGGGCTACCACCTGGGACGGCCAGTGCCACTTTCCGAAGTCCTCCGCGTTTCGAGAATCCACGAGGTCGCATGATCGCCATGTCCGCCACGCCCGCCACGCCAGAGCAGATCGGGTACCTGAAAAGGCTCTCCGTCCAGACAGGACGAACGGACCTTCAGCTTTGCGCCGTCGTTGCAAAGACCGCGTTCGAGGAGCTGACCAAGTCCGAGGCCAGCACGGTCATCGGAACATTGAAGTCCTCCACCGAGAAAGAGCGAAAGGCCGAAAACGACAGGCCGCGATTTGCCACCGCACTCGTGCTCAGGAAGGCGGCAGAGTCGGGCGAGCCAGCGCCGGCGTATTTCGATGAGCACGCCCGGTGGGTGCTTGAGAACCTGAAGCTTGCGATCGCAGTGAGATCGCTGACCTCGCACACGGCCGCGGCCGGCGGCCAGCGAGGCGGCGTCAATCAAGGCGGCGACATCCGCATGTCTGATCTGCTGGCCCACTTCAAGACCTGGGACGTGCTCGCGCGAGCGTTCGACGTCACGGTTCCAACCGCGAAAGCGTGGGGCGAGATCTTGCCGTCATCGCGAAGCTTCGAGGCCCAGGTGAAAACCGAGGGTTTCGTGACCGCACCCCGCGGCCGGTCCTGAGCCGGCGCGTAGCTGGCTGAACAAATCTGCGCCGATAACTTTTGAGCCGGGCTCGACCAGTCAATCTCATTTCATGAGATCACGACTGGAAAACGTAAAGGAAGGGCGGACATGGACGTAAGCGTGATCGTCGCTGCGGTACTCGTGTTCGTCGGCGTTCTGGCCTTCGCACTGGCAGGCTGGGGCGCCCTTCGAACCAAGTCGAACAGCGAGACGCCAAAGCCGCTGGCAGAAACGCTCGATGCCTACGAGAACACCGAACGGCGCGCGATGCCTGAGGAGATCGCGAACGCAGCGCTTGTCATCAGCGAGCGCACGCTCAAGCGCGGCGGCCCGCGGCCGTTTGCCGCAAAGACCGACCAGGTGTTCCGCACTGAGCTCGGGTTCCTCGTGCCGGTGGAGACCAAGACCCGCCGGCGCGTCACCGCAAGCGACATCGTCCAGATCAGCTGCCAGGCCGTTGCGCTGCAGGAGATCGGCACGCCTGCGGACTACGGCTATATCCGGCTCTCGCCGCCGGGGCGAAATCCGATCTACCAGCGCGTGAAGCTGCTGGGCACGGCCGAGATCGACCGCCTTTGGGAGCGATACCAGCAGCTTCGTACCCGAAAGGCGCAGCCGACGGCCAGGCCGACGCCGTCGCGCTGCAGCCGCTGCGCGTTCCGTGCAGGTTGCAAGAGCGCTGTTTTGCGCTAACACGGCTGAGAAGTGGGCGGGTAAGTAAGTTTCTGAGGCGCCCCAGATTCGTATGGTGGATAAGCAAGTCCATCAACGCGGCACCGGACAGACGGCACGGCCGTCATCTCAAGGAAGCACGAGAAAAATGAAGTTCAAGAACCTGACCCGCCGATGGGGCCTCTTTGGCGCCACCGTTGTAATCCCGACGCTGCTCGCCGCCGTCTACTTCGGCGCGGTCGCATCGAACACCTATGTCTCCGAGTCGCGATTCGTCGTCCGAGCGGCAGAGCGCCCTGAGGGGATGGGCGGCCTGGGCGCGCTGTTCAAGGGCTTCACGACGGCCGGTTCCGAGAACGTGCTGCTGGTGCGCGACTACCTGCTCTCCCGCGAGCTGATCCGCGCGCTCGATACAAAGCTCGGCCTTCGCGATGCCTACGGCGAGGGCGACATCCTGACCCGGTTCCCGGCGCCATTCACGCGCAACTCCTACGAGGAGTTCTTCGAGTACTACCCGAAGAAGGTTCGCATTGAGGTGGATCCGCAGTCATCGGTCGGCGTCCTCACGGTTCGCGGCTATGACCCGGCCCAGGTGCAGGTGCTGAACAAGCTGCTGCTCGACGCCGCCACCGTCCGCATCAGGTCGCTGAACGCCCAGATCCGCACCGATTCTCTTGGCATTGCCGAGCGTGAGCTGGGGAGGGCGCGTGATCGCCTGATCGACGCAGAGCGCGCCATCGCCGCGGCGCGCGTCGCTCAAGGTGTGGTCGACCCGGAGCAGCAAGCGGGACTCGAGCTTCGCTCAGAACAAGAGCTGCGCGGCCAGCTCGCCGCCTCTCGGGCAAGGCTCAGCCAAATCCGCGCCATCGCGCCGCAGAGCCCTCAGATCCCCGCACTTCGGGCCGAAGTGGACTCGATCACGGCCTCGATTGCGACCCTGCAGCGCGAAGTGACCGGCGCCGGCGCTGGCAGCCGCGCATCGGCGTCGCCTGACTTCTCAGGCCTGCTGGTCGAGCGAGAGATTGCGGTCAAGACGGTCGCTGCGACGAACGAGGCGCTGGTCCGGGCCCGCGTCGATGCCGAGCGCCGCCATCTGTACCTGGAGATGGTTTCGGCTCCGACCCTGCCCGATGACGCCCTCCACCCGCAGCGCCTGAAGTCGGTTATCGCCACGCTTCTGATCGGCCTGCTCGCCTACCTCGTCCTCTCGATGCTCCTGACCGGAGCCCGTGAGCACACGAGCTCGCGGTAAGCGCAGAGCCAGCCATGACCATGACCACTCAACAGACACTGCCAGCCGCATTCAGCACGCAGCTACGGGTGATCCACGCCGTCGTGGCGCGTGAGCTGCTGACCCGCTACGGGCGAAACAACATCGGCTTCCTGTGGGTCTTTGTCGAGCCGATGATCTTCACCCTGGCGATTGCGTGGCTGTGGTCGGTCTTGAAGACCGGATCGATGCCCGGGGTCTCTGTCGTCGCCTTCGCCATCACCGGCTACACGAGCGTCCTGCTGTGGAGAAACGCGGCGACGCGCTGCACGCAGGCCATGCAGACGAACTGGGCGCTGATGTACCACCGCGCCGTCACCCCGCTTGACCTGTATCTCGCCCGCATCCTTATCGAAGTCTGTGCCGCGACCACCTCGCTTGCAGTCATGGCCGCGATCTTCATTGCCATCGGGCAGATGTCCTTTCCTCAAGATCCATTCCGCGCGGTCTGTGCGTGGTTCCTCCTGGTGGGGTTCGCCTACGGCTTCGCGATGGTCGTCGGCGCCTTGGCCTCGATGAGCGAGTCCTTCGAGCGCATCTGGCACCTGCTGACCTACCTGCTGTTCCCTGTCTCTGGCGCCATGTTCATGGTGGCCTGGCTGCCGGAGCCCATGCGCGAGGTCGTGCTGGCTCTCCCGATGGTCCACGGCGTCGAGATGCTGCGCGGCGCGTGGTTTGGGAGCGCGGTTACGTCCTACGAGAACGTGCCCTACCTGATGCTCTCGATCGGCGTGCTGGTGGCGCTTGGCCTGCTGCTGATCCAGAAAGCCGGTCGCCGAGTGGAGCCGAACTGATGCTCGCCATTCGTGATGTCACCAAGGGCTACCCGACCAAGCGCGGCAACAAGATCGTGCTCGACCGGGTGTCGCTTGAGATCGGCAAGGGTGAGAAGTGGGGCGTGCTCGGCCGCAACGGCTCCGGCAAGTCCACCTTCGTACGCATCCTGGCCGGCGCCGAGCAGCCAGACACCGGCACCGTCGAATCCTCGATGTCGGTGTCGTGGCCACTCGCCTTCGGCGGGGGCTTCCAAGGGGGAATCACCGGGCTGGACAACGCTCGGTTCATTGCCCGGATCTATGACGCGCCCATTGCGGAGGTCGTCGACTTCGTCGATGGCTTTGCCGAGCTTGGCGACGCGATGAACGAGCCGGTAATGACCTATTCGTCGGGCATGCGCGCACGCCTGGCCTTTGGGCTGTCTCTGGCCATCGATTTCGACTGCCTGCTGATCGACGAGATCGTCGCGGTCGGCGACCACCGGTTCCGCGAGAAGTGCGAGGTCGAGCTGTACCAAAAGCGCGCTCACAAGGGTTGGGTGCTGGTCTCCCATGACCCCCACTACGTGCGCCTGCACTGCACGCATGCCGCGGTGATCGAGAAAGGAAAGCTCACGGTGGCCGCGTCCGTCGACGAGGCCATCAGCATCTATGAAGGACTGCAATGATCCGAAGCGTTGACATCTCAGTGGTCGTCCAGGGCGACTTCCGGCCGAACACCATGCAGGTGCTGGAGTGCGTGCGCGCGACCGCGCCGAATGCCCAAGTCATCTTCTCGTCCGTGTCGGGCGGCATCACCGCGCAGCAGCGATCCGATGCCAACCACCTTGTGAGCGAGTGGGTGATTACGCCAGATCCAGGCGCTTTGCCGCCCACCGTTGTGTCGCCGACGGCGCCGCTGAACAACCTCAACCGGATGCTCGTCTCCACGCAAGGCGGACTGTGCTCAGCGGATCGGACCTACACGCTGAAAGTTCGTTCAGACGCGGAAATCGACGTAGCCAAGACGACCGAGATCTGGGATGCGGGGCGAATGCGCTGCTCTGCCGAGCCCCTCTTGTTCGCAAGCCGGTACACGCGCCACCCCGATGGCATCAACGGCTACCTGTTCCATCTGTCCGACTGGATCACCTTCGGGCGAACCGAGCAGGTCATGTCCTATTGGTCTGCACCCCAGATGTCCCATGCCGACGCGACCTGGTTCCTCAAGGAGCCACACGCGATCGGAACGACCGCAACCGCCAAGCGCTTCCGCGCCCGCATGTCCCAAGAGCAGTGGCTTGCCACCCGCTATGCCGGCAAGCGCGGCTATCGCGTACCGACGCAGCTCACCGGGCGCAGCGAGGGCCTTGTCGACAGCTACCGCGCATTCCTCGCCAAAGAGTGCGTCATCGCCGATCACGACCAGATTGGTCTGAAGGTGCCGGGCCATCTATGGGCCGATGCCTCCCTGTTCCAGCGCCTTGATTGCCTAAGTCATGAGGACTGGACGCAGATTCGCGACGGCTACCTGCTCGGGACGCCCGAACGAATCGAACCCATCCGTGCTGCAGCAAGGGCTGCTCGGCACGCGATTGCAGCAGGGGTGCTGCTGCGCAAGTGGATCACCAAGCCCATCGCGTCCATCAAGGACAACCCCCACAAGGAAAGGAGCGCAACGTGAGCATTTTGAACATCGTCATCCCCATGGCCGGAGCCGGCAGCCGGTTTGCAAAAGAGGGCTACACCGACCCGAAGCCGCTCATCCCGGTCGACGGCATCCCGATGATCCAGCTGGTCATCGAGAACCTGCGCCCCGCGCGCCAGCACCGGTTCACCTTCATCTGCCAGAACGCCCATATCGACGCCTACGGGCTTCGCGAGAAGCTGAAGCAGTGGGGCGGCGAAGGCACGGAAGTGATCGGGATCGACGGCCTGACCGACGGCGCCGCGTGCACGGTCCTTGCGGCCAAGGACCGGATCAACACCAAGTCCCCGCTGATGATCGCCAACGCTGACCAGTGGGTCGACGTGGACATCAACGCCTACCTCGACGTCATGGACGACACCGCAAGCGACGGTCTGATCATGACCATGAAGGCGAACGACCCGAAGTGGTCCTTTGTTGGCCTCGACGCGGAAGGCTACGTCACCCATGTGGTCGAAAAGCAGGTGATCTCCGACGAGGCGACGGTCGGCATCTACAACTACCGCTCGGGCGAGCATTTCGTCCGCCACGCCGAAGCCATGATCGCGGCCGGCGAGCGCGTCAACAACGAGTTCTACGTCGCCCCGGTCTACAACCGCCAGATCAACGAAGGCGCCCGCGTCGCGATCTACAACGTCGGCGAAGAGGCCCGCGGCATGTACGGCCTTGGCACCCCCGCAGACCTCGACTTGTTCCTGGCCCTTGAAGCCAAGGACAAGGCGGTTTCCGCCTGCGTCGCCGCCTGATCCCCTGAATAGAACGAAGAGAGAAGACACGATGAAGATCAAAGCAGTGCTTTTTGACATGGACGGCGTACTGATTGAAGCAAAGGACTGGCACTTCGAGGCGCTGAACCGCGCGCTCGACCTGTTCGGCATGCCGATCTCCCGCCACGACCACGAGACCACCTTCGACGGCCTGCCGACGAGCAAAAAGCTCGAGATGCTGTCCGTCGAGCGCGGGCTCCCGCGGGAGCTGCACCGGTTCTTGAACGAGATGAAGCAGAAGTACACGACGGAGATGATCCACACCCTCTGCAAGCCGCGCTTTGCCCAGGAGCAGGCGCTCAGCACGCTGAAGGCGCGCGGGTACCGGCTGTCGGTGTGCTCGAACTCGATCCGAGCCACGGTCGAGTTGATGATGCAGAAGGCCAACCTGTCGCAGTACCTCGAGAACATGGTCTCGAACGAAGACGTCTCGAAGTCCAAGCCGGACCCGGAGATGTACGTGAAGTCCATGAACTTCTTCGGCCTCGCGCCGGATGAGTGCCTGATCGTTGAAGACAACGAGAACGGGATCAAGGCGGCGCGTGCGTCCGGCGGCCACCTGCTCGTCGTGCAAGACGTCGCTGAAACCAACATCACCAACATCCTCGGGCGGATTCGCGAAATCGAAGCCACCCAAGTGCGCGTGGCTGCCTAAGGAAAGATGACCATGACCAAGACCAACATCCTGATTCTCGCTGCTGCCACCCAGGGCGAGGCTGTAAACAAGAGCCCCTATCCGGTCTGCCTGACCGAGACGGACGGCGTCTCTTTGATCGAGCGGATCGTTCAGAACTGCAAGGGGATCGAGAACGCCTCGTTCACCTACGCGATGCTCGAGGAAGAGGTGCGGAAGTTCCATCTCGACAACGTCGTCGAGCTCCTGACGCCGGGCGCGCGAATCGTGAAAGTCCAGAAGGGCACGCTAGGGTCCGGCTGCACGTCGCTGCTGGCCGCGGCAACCATCCCGGGTGACGAAGAGCTGCTGGTCGTGAGCGGCAACGAGCTGGTCGACGTGGACCTGGCCGAGATCGTGAAGGACTTCCGTGAGCGCGGTCTTGATGCTGGCACCCTGACGTTCCAGTCGATCCATCCGCGCTACAGCTTCGTGAAGCTGACGGACGAGGGCGAGGTCATCGAGGCCGCCCAGCAGAACCCGATCAGCCGCAATGCCACGACGGGGGTGTTCTGGTTCCGCTGCGCTGGCCGCTTCGTGGAAGCCGTCAAGTCGATGATCAACAAGGGCGCAAGCACGGGCGATGCCTACTACGTGGCCCCAGCCTTCAACGAGCTGTTGCTGGCGCAGGCCAAGATCGGCGTGACGCCGATTGATCCGGCGAAGTACATGCCGCTCAAGAACGATCGTCAGGTCGCCGCGTTTGAGACCAGCCACATGGGCTATGCCGCATGAAGTCCGGGAACCTGGGCGACATGGTGAAGGGCTGGTTCGTTGGCAACTTCAGCCCGTCTCTGCTCGTGACCGACGCCTGCGAGGTGGCGGTCAAGGCCTACTTTGCCGGCGATCGCGAGGAGCTCCACCACCACAAGGTCGCCACTGAGGTAACGGTCGTGATCAAGGGGCGGATCCGCATGGCCGGAAAAGAGTGGGGGGAGGGCGACATCATCGTCCTTGAGCCTGGCGAGGCCACCGACTTCGAGGCGCTGACCGACGCGATCAACGTCGTGGTCAAGACGCCCGGTGCATCGAACGACAAATACCTCGGCGCGGCCTGACGGCGCGCATCGTGCTGGCGTCGATCGCCTAACTTTCAGGAGCGATCGCGCCAGCCAGAATCATCGAAACGAATCACGGCTGATCAAGCAATGAAGCTCACACGCGTCAAGTACCGACCAAGGATGGGGTATCCGGGAGCAGGCCTGCTCCCGAAGATCACCGACCATGACCTGAAGAACGCGCCGGCCAGCGACTGGCTGGTGACGTTCCGCTCCTTCGAGGGCAGCCACTCCTCATCCGTGATCCGCAAATACAGCGCGATCAAGCGAGTGGCTCCGCCGGCGGGCGTCAAGGACATCACGCTCTATTGCATCGAATCCGACACGCCGCTCTCGGCCACGCTGTTCTGGGACATCGCCCATGGCGCAGCGGTCGGTGCGGCAATCCACGTCGTCGAGCAGGGACAGGCGGATCGCTACTTCGACCGGGAGTATTTCCAGGGCGCGCTGGTCGCCGAGACCCGTTCCGGAAGCCTCACGACTTACCGCAAGGTGCGCGCGCTGGACGCGGAGGCCGGCTCGCTTGACGAGTGGACCTTCGGGATTCCGACGGGCCCGGAAGACGCGACGCTGCTGAATACGTGCGTTGCGCGGATCCTCGAGCTCGACATCCCCCGCAAGGAAATCATCCTGTGCGGCCGGCCGGCGGACAACTTCAAGTATTGGGACTACGTCCGCATCGTGGGCGAGGACATCACCGCCCCGCCGGTCCAGATCTGCAAGAAGAAGAACCGGATCGTCAACGAGGCTACGTTCGAGAACCTGTGCATCATCCACGACCGGGTGTTCTTGCCGAAGAACTTCCGCGAGATGGTCACGAAGTTTGGCAATGCGTTCCCGATGACTGCCGTGCAGTCGCTCTACTTCGACGACCGGCACAACTTCTCAATCCGCCGCTACTCGGACGCCGGCGTCGGCCTGCGGCTCAAGTCGCACGTTTCTGAAGGCCTGTCGCGCGCAGCGACCGCGGAGACCAGCCGCTACTCGCAGTCGGTCTTTAGCAAGATCGAAAAGACCGGCTTCATCTTCGCCAACGCCCATCGCCACAGCGACGCCACCTATCCGACGGGCAGCCTCTACCTGTGCAAGCGCTCGGTCTGGCAGCGCGTTCCGCAAGACGAGCGGCTTCTGTGGGCCGAGTTCGAGGACATCGAGCAGGGCGAGCGCGCCGCGCGCGCCGGCATCCCCACGATGATCAATCCCTACGGGGTGACGCAATCGATCATCTCGCGCCCGATCCTGGCCTGGCTGGGCGCTGCCATCTGCGAGCGAACCGCCGGCGGCGAGCAGATGTATCGCTCCATCTTCGAGCACCTGACCTGGATCCCCCGAAAGCCGCTCATCAAGAAAACCCAGGAGAGCGCGGCGCGCGACTACCAGCGCTTCATGAAGACCTGGGGCGTGGAGCCCGACCCGTCGATCGAGCCGATAACGTCGGCGGTGATGACCATGAAGCGCAGGCTCCGCTGGATGGTCCAGGTGACGCACGCTGTGAAGATGCCGCTCAAGCGCGAGCGAATCGTGGCGTTCCTGAAGGACTTCGAGAGGCTCGTTGTCTCCGAGCAGGTGCCTTATAGCTGGCATCAGGACGCGGCCGATGCCTTCGAGCGCGGCGGTGAGCGCGGCATCGACTTCATGCTCGCGGCCTGTACGGAGGTCTTCAACCACGCCGCCCAGCGCCCGAAGGGCCGGATCTTCGCCAAGTCGCTCGAGGACTACATGCCCACGTCGGCATGGACGGTCATCGCGGGCTCGGTGGCGAGCGCCGTGTTCTTGATGCGCAACAACAACCGATTCATGACCCTGCCTTCGGGCTTCTTCTGGAAGCTCAAAGCCATTCTTGGTTCGACGCCGTTTCTGCGCTACGCCAAAGAAAAGATCACCCCGGTGGGCGAGATCGTCAGCAAGGGAGCCTCGGCATGAACGTGTTCACCATCACCGCTGGCGCGTGGTTTGAGAGCCGCGGAAAGTGCGAGTCAGCGATCCACCAGGTGTGCGAAAAGAACCCCGAAGGCGGTGCGATCGTGCGTATCGACGGGCACGGCATTGCAACAGTCGTTGACGAGAACGCCCGGCCATCGCTCAAGGTCATCGACGCGCGCGACCTCCTGCGCCGCGCCAGCGCCGCTTATGAGGCAGACGTCGAAACAATCCAGGCCATGTTCGACCAGGCGGAAGGGCAGATCGTCCTGATCAACGCCGCGGCCTTCACCGGGGAAACGGTGGAGAAGGTGCTCTTCCAGCTCCGCTCGATCGCCTACTCATCCAAGGCGTGGCCAGCGGCCGTTGGCGTCATCGGTCGCGACGAGCTGATGGAATGGCTGCTCGAAATGGTGGCCAAGACCTTCTTGGTCCTGCCGCGCCGCCGCAGCGTCGCCGAGGCCTCGTCTTATGCCTACCGGCTCCATCGTGCGGCGGCTCTTGGCCGGTATTTCCTGCTCTCGAATGCCGCTACGGGCAAGGCATTCAAGCTGCGAGACCGGGTCGACAAGTGGAAAAAACGAATCTTCAAGCTCGACGAATCCGAACTCGTCTAAGGACCCCTATGCGCTTCTCCCATATCGTCGCCGTCGCCCTGCTGGGCACCGCGGTCTCAGGCTGCGCCACCGGCGTTGGCCTCCCCACAGGCGGGCCGGGTGCGGCTCGCATCGAGCGTACTGACGGCGAAGCCTTTCGCGTCATTCCGCTGACCCTTGAGGTGGCCGCCTCGATTCCCAAGCCGGCCATGGGGTTCGCCCATCTGCCGGCGCCTCAGGGGCTCTCTGGCGCGATCGGCCATGGCGACGCGGTCGAGGTCGCCATCTGGGAAGCCTCGCCCTCAACGTTGTTTGGCGGCGGACTTGAGTCGGGCGGCGGCCGTGCCGTCAGCTTGCCGACCCAGATCGTGGCGTCCGACGGGGACATCACCATCCCCTTTGTCGGGCGCATCAACGTGGCGGGGCGGATGCCCAACGACATCGCAGACGAGATCCAGAAGTCGCTTACCGGGAAGGCCAACCTGGCGCAGGTGCTGGTGCGCAGGGTCAGCAACGTGGCGTCGGAAGTCACCGTGATCGGCCAGGTCGAGTCCAGCAAGCGCATGCAGCTCACCGCCAAGGGTGAGCGCCTGCTCGACGCCATCGCGGACGCAGGCGGCACGACGGTCCCCGTGGACAAGGCAACGGTCCAGGTCACCCGCGACGGCGTCACCGCCAGCGCGCCGCTCGACGCTGTGGTGCGCGATGCCACCCAGAACGTTGCTCTCGGGTCCGGGGATGTGGTCGCAGTGTTCCATCAGCCCAAGAGCTTCGTGGCCATGGGCGCCCTGGTGAAGCCTGGCCAGATCGATTTCGAGGTCAACGGGCTGCAGCTGTCTGAAGCGATCGCTCGCGCCGGCGGCCTCAACGATGGCAAGGCCAACGCGCGCGGCCTCTTCGTGGCCCGTCTGGTGGACGGCGCGCCGACGGTCTATCAGCTGGACCTTCGGGATCCTGCGAGCCTGTTCGTCATGCGGGCGTTCGACATGGAGGATGGCGACATCGTCTATGTGGCGACAGCCCCGGGGTTCGAGCTCCAGAAGTTCCTGAGCCTGATCGGCTCGGCGCTCTACCCGCTGGACGCCGCGCGGAACATCGGCCGCTGACGTGACCGACTACCACCACGGGTTTTCGCACCGGAAAGCCAACTTCCTCGAGCACTTCCTCCAGCGGAACGTCCGTCGACTGGGCGCTGGCGTTCCGCAGTCCCTCACGGACCGCCTCTATGTCTGGGGAGACGCCGCGCCGCCAGAAGGCCAGCGATTCGAGAACGTGGTGCACGTCGAGGACGGGTTCCTGCGTTCCGTGGGTCTCGGCGCCGCGTTTGCCGAGCCGGTGTCGTGGGTGCTTGATCGTCAGGGCTTGCACCACTGGGGCGCGCATCCGAGCGATCTGGAAGACCTCATCCGGTCAGCCCCCGGCAACCCGGAGGCCACCCAGCGCGGCGAAGCTCTGCTGAAGCGTATCCGTGCAGCCAGGCTCACGAAGTACAACACCGGCGCCTCCAGCTGGACGCCGCCGGCTGCGATGCTTGGCCGCAAGCAGATCCTCGTGATCGGGCAGGTGGGCAATGACGCGGCGCTGCGCGGGATCACCACGCCTGTGCGGACCAACATGGACCTGCTGGAATCCGTACGGGCGCGCGAAGAGGGCGCGTTCATCATCTACAAGCGCCACCCCGACGTGAGCGCTGGATACCGCGACGGCTTTGACGCCGAAGCGACGCGGTTTGCCGACCTCGTGGTCGAAGACGTGGCGCTCGACGCGATCCTGCCGTGGACGGAAGAAGTGCACGTCATGACCTCGCTGACCGGCTTCGAGGCGCTGATCCGCGGCGTGCGCGTGGTCTGCCACGCCTGGCCGTTCTATTCCGGCTGGGGGCTCACGACCGACGTGTATCCGAACGGCCGGCGCGCGGAAAAACGCTCGATGGAGCAGATCGCGGGCGCAGCGCTCGTGAGCTATCCCCTCTACCGGGATCCGGCGACGAAGTCGGCATGCACGCCCGAACGCGCGCTTGAGTATTTGATCGATAAGGCTGAGCAGGCGCGCAAGCAGACCCGGCTCACGCCGCGCGCGATGTGGCGCGACGTGGTGGCCAAGCTCGCCCGGGGCCTGCGGTTCACCGACAGGGCGGTGCGCTGAATGTTGGGCGGTATGGACTGGACAGGTAAGCGCGTCCTGCTGCTGCAGGGTCCGATCGGGCCGTACTTCGCCACGCTGGCCAAGCGGCTGGCCGCGGGTGGCGCTGCCGTGACCAAGCTCAACTTCAACGGCGGCGACCGGCTCTTTTACCCCGAGGGCATCAGCTACACCGAGGACATGGCGCGCATCCCATCGTGCGTCAAGTCGATCGTGCAGACCGCGGGGATCGACGCCGTCGCGCTGTTTGGCGACTGCCGGCCGGTGCACGCCGGCGTCCGCGAGCTGTGTGAGCAGCTGGGGGTTGACCTCTATGTGTTCGAGGAAGGCTACTTCCGCCCGGCCTACATCACCTGCGAGAAGGGCGGGGTCAACGGCCGATCGGGGATCGTTCGAGATCCTGCCTTCTACCGCGCGCATCCTCCGCTGCCCCCGGTGGCCGAGGCGCCGCCGTCGAGGTTCGCCTACCACCGCATGGCCCTGTGGGCGATCGTCTACTGGCTGGCCTGCGCGATCGATACCGGGTTCCCGAAGTACCGGCACCATCGGCGACTCAGCGTCTTGAAGGACGGCCGCGCCTGGATCCGATCGTGGTCGCGAAAGCTCTGGTACCGCGCCAGGGAGGCAGGCGAGCAGGAAGCCCTGACGTCAAGCCTGAAGGGACAGTTCTTCCTCGTCCCCCTGCAGGTCCACAACGACGCCCAGATCGTCCACCACTCCGATTACGCCGAGGTCGCCGACTTCATTGAAGAGGTCATCGAGTCGTTTGCCAAGAACGCCCCGGAAGACACGGCGCTCGTCCTGAAGCACCACCCGATGGACCGGGCCTACCGGGACTACACGCGCCTGATCGAGGACACCGCAGCCGACAACGGCATCGCCGGCCGCGTTCGCTACATCCACGACCAGCACCTGCCGACCCTTCTGGATGCGTGCCGCGGCGCGGTGGTGGTGAACAGCACCGTGGGCCTTGCTGCCATCCATCAAGGCGTGCCGACCAAGGTCATGGGGAAAGCCTTCTACGACTTCGAGGGCCTCACCTCGCAGCGATCGCTGGAGGAGTTCTGGCGGGATGCACCGGACGACGCGCCTGACATGGCGCTCTATGAAGCCTTCCGGCGCGTGGTCATCCGCGACACGCAGGTCAACGATAATTTTTACGCACCCCTCCAAAAAGGCAAGCTGATCTCGAACCCGGGCCGCCGCCGGCCGGACGCGACAGGAAAGGAATCACGTGAATCCCAGCAAGCTCGAAACCAAGCTCAAGGAGCTCGTCCGGCGCTCTGAACAGGAGCTCCGCGAGAAGCTCGTATTCGGCGCAGTCGGCGCAGGCTCCATGAGAGCGTCCGGCAAGGACGCCCACAACAAGCCGGGCTGGTACACCGCAAGGACCGCCGACGACCTCGCGCGCGCCGGATACCCGGTTCGACCCGACGATTGCGAGTTCCCCGTGCCCGTGAACTGCCCGAGCTGGCACTCCGCCGAACGCGACGGTGAAACCGCGGCGCTGTACCGCTTCTTTGCAACGCGCGCGCACCTCGAGATTCCGACGACGGGCATGGGCATCCGGTTCCGCGTCCTGTTCGGACTCTCACCAGAATGTGTCCTTGCCACCGAAGCCGAGTGCGCCGGCGCCAGCGTGACCTACGAGGGCGACGTCATGGATCGCTGCATCATCATCTGCCCGCCTGAAGGGGCCGAGCGCATCACCGTCACGTTCACCTGCCCGATCGCAGGTGTCCCTGCGCGGGTCCACCCGGGCGCTACCGACCAGCGGCTCCTGTCGGCAGCCATCGCCGCACCCGAGGCTGCCTGACGTGACCGACTTCCAGCGCCTCAAGATCCACACCCTGATCATCGGCTCAGGGTTTGCCGGCCGCACGGTGGCAGACCATCTGCCTGAGGGCTCCTACCTCATCCTTGAGCGCGGCGAAGACCGCTCGCACGGCGACACGATCCGGCGCTACCTGGAAGGCAGGAAGAAAGGGCTCGATCTGAACCGTGCCGAGGAGTACTCGTTCCAGAGCAAGCTCCCCTTCAACGAGTTCCGCAAGCTCTCCAAGTACAACTACTCCCGGTTCGCGATGGTGCGCGGCGGGGCCTCCAACTGGTGGGGTGGGAAGGCGAGCCGTTTCAGCGATGAGGTGTTCGCATCGACGGAAGGCCTGCCCTGGGCGATGACGGCCGAGGAAATGGCGCCGTGGTACGCCAAGGCCGAGCGCCGCCTCAACATCGCAGGAGATCCGCTGCTGGCTGACGCGCCGGCGCCGACCGCCATCGACGGGGCGGCTGCCTGGCGGGAAGCCTTTGCTCCCCACCTGTCGCCCTCGAACATCTACAACGTGGCCATCAACAAGTCCGTAAGCCCTCAGACGGCGACGGGGCAGGGCTTCTGCACGGGTCGTGGCCACTGCGCGATGTGCGAGGAGGACAGCAAGGCCCGGCCTGACAACATCTTCCGCGAGCACAACACCCTGTATCAGGCGTTCGTGCACGAGATCGAGTTCGACGGGGACCGCGCCGTCGCTGCGCAGGTTTTTGACGGCCGCCAGCTCTTCATCGTCGAGTTCGAGCGCATCGTCATTGCCGCCAATGGCGTCGAGACCCCGAGGCTCCTTGCGCGATCTCAGCTGCCGGCCGGCGTCAACCGCGGCGCGCTTGGGCACTTCTGCCAAGACCACGCCCACCTTGAGTTCGAGTGCTGGATCCCGAAGCCGCTTCCCTACGGCGCTCTCGGCGGACTTTCCCATGTCCAGGTGCTTGAGCTGTCCAAGATGTACCCGACGCGCTTCGGCGGCATTGAGACGTCAGCGCTGGCCATCACCCATGAGCCGGGCTACGACGCCTGGGTTCGGGCGGCCAGGCCGGGGGTGCTTTCGGAGTCCGGCATCGACGCCTTCCGCCGCGACCTGCAGGGCACCTTCACGATCTTCATCGAGCTTGAGACCGTGATGCAGATCAACGCCCGCGTCGACCTGCACGCGGAAGTCGCCCTGATCCACGACGAGGGCTATGCCGAGCTGATCCCTGAGTTCGACCGCATCGCCAACGACATGATTGAGACCCTGACCAAACAGGGCGTCAAGGTGCTGCGGACGGTTCCGTACTATCAAACCGGCTACGGCGGGCATCACTTCACTGGCACGACGAACTGGAGCCGCGGCGCGCACAACATGCTCGAAGACGATGGGCGCCTTGGCGGGACCGACAACGTCTATGTCGCCGGATGCAGCGTGATCCCGCGCGCCGGCGGCGTCGCGCCAACCTTGACGCTTGTAGCGCTCGCCGAGCGACTTGGCGAACGGCTCGGATCAGACATGAAAGCCTAACGGGCAGGAGTACGAGGGGGGTTGGCCTGAGTCGGTGGTGGTGTGGGTGCTTAGCCTAAGCATCGACTCCGACCCATCGGCATCCCAAGGAGGGATTTCCGTGCAACCCACTATTCTTCGCAGCATCGCCGCAGCTTCGATCATGGCCTGCGCAATGCTCGCCGCAAACGGCTGCAGCGCGGCCCCGGCATCGACACCGGGCGCGATCCTCGCTCCCATCGAGCTCGGCGATCTGCAGCGCGCTTCAGAAACGCAAGCGAAGTCGCGGCTCGCATCAAGCACGCCGGCACAGATGGCAGCACCCATGCCCGGCGGCGGCGCCGCGCTTGCTCCGCTGGAAGACGACCTGCTCAACGCGCTGGCCGTCACCACCTCGCGATTCGACCTTCGCCCAGGCGAGACCCTGCGCGCCGCGCTGACGCGCTGGACGCAAGACGCCGGCTGGCAGCTGGTGTGGGACTCGAGCCGCGACTACCGCATCGAAGCGGGCATGACCTTCCCACGCGGCACCACGCTCAATGACGCGATCAAGGAAACGATCCACAGCGTGTGGATGGCCAACCCGACACTCAAGGCCGACCTCTACCGAAACAACGTGCTCGTCATCACCGAGGTCAAGGCCTGATATGAAGATCCGCGCTCTCTCCCTTGCCCTCGCCGCCGTCATCGCGACCGGCTGTGCCACCCATCCCACCGGCCGCAGCGGCGAGCTTGTAGCTACAGCTCAGACCACCCTTGCGAACCATCAAGGCCGCGTTGCCGAGCAGACGCCGTACTTCGTTGTTCACGACCGCATGTGGATCGGCTCAAAGCAGATCGATGAGCTGGCAGAAAAGCAGTATCCGGAAGTATTCAACTCCGCCGTCATCTTCCGCAGGTCCGTGCCGGTCACGCTGAATCAGGTGGCTGAGTACGTGCAGTCGAGCTACGGCGTACAGGTCGTCATCACGACGGACGCTATCGAGGCCGCAACTGGCAACGTGGTCGACCCCGTGGCAACGGCCGCTCGCCAGAACTCCGCGCGCCTGGCCGCAGCCGCTTCGGCTGCACAGCTTCAGGCCGGCCCTCCGCAGCCGGGCCAGCAGATGCAGCAGATGCAGCCCCAGCAGATGGGTCAGCAGGGTCAGCAGGGCAATCCCGGTGAGTTCTTCCTCAACTACGAGGGCGACCTGAAGGGCATGCTCGACCGCACGGCCGCAGCGACCGGCAACAGCTGGAAGTACGAGCGTGGCCGCGTCACGATTTTCAACCTCGATACGCGCGCCTTCAGCCTGAGCATTCTGCCGGGCTCGACGACGGTGTCCTCGACGATCACCAACCAGGCCTCCGGCGGCGGCGGCGGCGGTGAGGGTGGCGGTGCTTCGAACTCGAGCCAGCAAAGCGGTGGTTCCACTGCCAGCATGAGCGCGACCATTGACCAGTTCCAGTCCATCGTGGACTCCGTCAACTCGATGCTGAGCCCTCGCGGCAAGGCGGTTGCTGCCCCCGGCATCAGCCAGATGACCGTAACGGACGTCCCGTCTGTGCTCGACCGGATCGAAGGGTTCGTCAAGGACATGAACGAGGTGGCCACACGCCAGGTCGTTCTGCAGGTGCAGGTCTACGCAATCGAGAGCGACAACGAGAACTCCACCGGCATCCGCTGGGACAGCGTTTGGCAGAGCCTGCGCGAGAGCGCCGGCCTCATCACGACCAGCGTTGCGTCGTCGAACTCGAACAGCTTGGGCTACGCGATCGTGGATCCGAGCAGTCGCTTCAACGGTTCGCAGGTCGTGCTGGAGGCGCTGTCGCGCCAGGCCAACCTGCAAGAGCTGACCTCGGTCACGCAGGCCACGCTGAACGGGCAGGTTGTTCCGATCCAGACGGGTCAGGAAGTGGCCTATATCGAGAACGTCCAGACCACGCTGGTGCCTGACGTCGGCGCACAGACCACACGGACGCTGGGTCGCATCAACACCGGCTTCAGCATGACGGCACTCCCGATCATCACCTCGGGCGACGAGATCCTGCTGCAGCTGCAGGCAAACCTCAGCACCCTGCGCGAGCTTCGCCGGGTGGGTTCAGTCGAGGAAGGCCAGCAGGAAGCACCGCTCACCGACGGCCGCCAGACGTTCAACCGCGTGAAGCTGAAAAACGGCCAGACGCTCGTGATCACCGGCCTCGAGCAAGAGCAGTTCCGAACCGACCTGCGAGGCGTCGGCACGCCCGGCTTCCAGCTGCTCGGCGGCGGTACCAACAAGTCCCGCAAAAAGACCACGATCATCATCATGGTCACACCGCGCATCGTGGAGTGACCTATGGAACCCTGGCTGTTCACCGTAGGAAAAACCAAGGTCGTCGCAGGCCTCGGGTGGGTATCGCTGAACGACGAGGACGGCGAGAACCCGCTGTCTGATCTGAAATCGCAGGCGAAGTCCACAGGACGCAAGCACGCGGCGTTCTATCCAAACGACGGCGGAAAGTATCGCCTCGGTGCGTTCGCGCCCGAGTCCGACTCCCGCCGCTTCGAGGGCGCGGTTCCGGTTGCGGCGTGGCTTGCCGAGGTCGCGACCGAATGGACGGTCTACATCGAGGCCACCGACGATTCGGCCACTCGCTGGTGGATCGTCGTTGTCCGCCCCAGCCAGGTCGACATGAACACCGACGTCGTCGTCTCCGACGATGACGCCGTTCGCATCCTTGACGGCATCTTGGGTGATGCCGTCATGGGCGCGAACGACGACGAGCGCAAGATCCGGATGATCGTGGGCCGCGGCCGGATGACGCCGACCAGCGCCATCATCGATCGGGTCGGGAAGACCTACTCGACCATCACCGCGGTGCTGCAGGACTCCACGCCGCCGGCGTGCCGGATCAAGCAGGTCATCGGCATCCCGCGGGGCGTCTACTTCGGCGCCGCCGGCGTTCTCGCGCTGGCGGGCGTCGTCGCCGGCGGCTACTACGTCCTGAACTACACCGAGGCACTGAAGAGCGAGAGTGCCAAGCAGGCGCAGGAAGAGGCGCGCATTGCTGAGGAAGCACGCCTTTCCCAGATCGGCGAAGAGAGGATGGCCACGGCCATCGTGAATGCCGCGAAGAGCGACACCGACGGCCCAACCATCCGCCAGGCCATTCAGCACTGCCAAGGTGTCGTGAGCCGCGTGCCGCGAAAGCTTGGTGGCTGGGTTTTGGCCGACTTCACGTGCGACCCCGACAAGGGACAGGTTGAAGCGTCGTATCAGCGTGACACCGCCGCGCGCGGCGGGCTCTCCACCCAAGGCTCCCTGGAGGCGGCGGTAGCTCAGGCTGCAGGCGCGCTGCCGACCCTCGCACCGCTGGCCGACTCGGCAAAAGTGACCTTCACGAAGGACGCCCTGCTGCCTACGGCGGGAATCCCCGCCGGCGAGCTTCCGCCCTTCGCGGATATGGCGTCATCGCTGACCACGGCCATCCAGATGATCCAGTCGACGATGCCAGGCGTAACGGTTCAGTTCACCGCGCCAACGCCGCGATCGATCCTCTACGTCGAACCGGCGCGCGAGGACGGCGCCGCTCCGACGCTGGCAGTTCCGGCGGATCGCTCCTACCAGAGCGGGCAAATCACTATCTCAGGCGCAGACCTGTGGCGGATGCAGGCGTCCGGCATAGAGGCACGAAACATCATCGCAGGACCGATCACCTTCAGCTTCACCGGGGCGACGGTTCAGTGGGCCATTACCGCTCAAATCATGACCAAGGCATAAGACCATGACCCTCCGTACCGGAACCCTTCTCGCATCTGTCTTGATCGTGGCGACTGCCTCAGCGCAGGTGCCCGGCATGTCGGGCCGTGACGCGCCGTCGGCCGAAGCTGAAAGCATCAGCCTTGCCGCACAAGGCGGTGCGGCTGCCTTCCAGCCCGGACACAGCGCCCAGCCCATCCCTGCGGTTCCTGCCGATGCGGGCATCCCGCGTTCGCGGCCAGCTCCGCAGGCATCCGCGCCGAGTGCGGTCCCGGCGGCCGGCCAGTCGGCCGTGAGCCAGATCGACGCGCAGCTGATCGAGCTTTCCAACCTGCAGCGGCAGACCGAGCGCGGCCGTGCCCAGCTCGAGCTCCTGACCACGCAAGACCAGATCCAAGAGATCTCGCGCCGCCAAAGCGGCACCGTGAGCGGACTGTCCGAAGTGCCGCTCCTGGTCGGGATCATGTCCACGCGACAGGGCGTCATTGCCGAATTCCTGTCCGGCGGCGCGGTGCTGCAGGTCGCTCAAGGGGAGATGGTGAGCCCCGAATGGCGCCTGGAGAAGATCGGCACCAACAACGTCGAGATCAAGCGCAGCGGTCGCTCCGAGCGACACGTGCTCATGTTCGGCGGCTCGTCGCGGACGCCATAACCCATGTTCGGGATCATGAAGGACAAGCCGACCATCCCGCAGCAGCCGCAGGCCGCCGCGAGAGAACCTGAGCCCGCAAAGACTGCGGGCCCGCTCTACGAGGGCGTATCGATGATCCGCCGTGCGGAGGACATCCCCTCCCACACGTCGTGCCTGTCCGTCCTCGGTGGACTGGTCAAGCTCAGCACGGCCGATCGAAAGATCGTAGCCGTGCTGGAGGTGGCAAAGAACAAGGCCATCGTCCTCTGGACGGGCGTGCCGGAAGACAAGCAGGCGCGGGACTCCGCGCAGTCGCGCGCCAGAAACGCAGGAATCGACGTCGTCGAGTTCTGCGCTGCGACGAAAGAGATCATCGCGTTCTGCCATGACCGCGAGGCGCAGGCCGGCCTCGACGGTCCGGGCCGGACAGACGATCTTGAGGTCTCTGAAGCCACCACTCAGTTCGATCTCATCCTGATGGAAGCCTTCCGGATGAAGGCCACTGACATCCACGTGCTGATCGATGAGCGCAGCGCTCTCGTCCGCTTCCGAATCAACGGTTGGCTCCGCGACTTCCGCCCGATGCTGCGTGCAAACGCAGAGTCAATGCTTCGAGCGATGTACACCCAGTGCGACGAGGGCTCGAGATCCGGCTCTGCAAACTTCGACATGGGCACCTTTCTCGACGCTTCGCTCACCCGGCTGATCAGCATCGAAGCCAGGGCGTGCGAGGTCAAGATGCGCTGGGCGTCGGGCCCTTCCGTTGGCGGCGGCCATGATCTCGTGCTGCGCATCCTGGCGCGCGAGAGCGGCATCCGCCCGCTCAAGACGCTGGGCTGGCGCAAAGAGCAGGTCGAGGCCATGAACGACGCCCTGAAGCGTCCTGAGGGCATCATTCTGGTGGTCGGCGTCACCGGCTCCGGCAAGTCGACCACCCTCGCGGCCTCTGCCTACGAGTGGCTTGAGCGCTATCACGGCAAGCGCTCGCTCCGCACCATCGAAGACCCGGTCGAAATTCTCATCCCGGGCGCACGCCACATGCCCGTCAACTCGACTGGCGAGGAGGAAGCGCTCTCGGGCTCAGGCTTCGGCCGCGCGCTGCGCGCCGCGCTCAGAATGGACCCTGACGGCATCTACATCGGCGAAGTGCGCGATGAAGTCACCGCCGAGCTCACCATGCAGGCGCAGAAGACCGGCCACAAGGTGTTCGGCACGCTGCACGCATCGTCGTCCTTCGAGGCCTATAGCCGCCTTGAGGATCTGGGCCTGCTGCGAAAGAAGCTGATGACCGAGTCGGCGGTGAACCTGATCGCCTACCAGCGCCTCATCCCCATCATTTGCAACCACTGCTCGATTCCCTACGCGGAAGCGAAGGACACGATCCCGCAGCACGTTCGGGACATCGTTGAGGACGACTTCAGCTCTCATCTTGAAGAGATCCGGTTCCGCGGAAAGGGCTGCAAGCATTGCGGCATCGGTTCGTCCAACGGCGACGGCGCGATTGGTCGGCAGGCGCTCGTCCATCTTTTGATTCCTGACGCAACCTTCCGCCACCTGATGACCGAGGGTCACGACATGCTTGCCGAGGCCTACTGGCGCGGCGGCATCTCACAGAAGAACGGGAAGATCCATGGCATGACGCTCCACGACAGCGCGCGCGCGCTGATCCGCGCAGGCTCCGTCTGCCCGGTCGACGTTGACATGGAGCTGGGCGGGCTGCGCGAAGAAATGCCGCCGCATGAAGCGCGCGCCTGGTACGCCAAGCAGATTGAAGTCACCTCAAACGCGGGAGCCATCCGTGGCCGCTAACGCACAAGCCGTCAGGCAAAAGAAGAAGGCCAGAAACGCGAGCGAGAACATCGAGCGTACCCTGGCCAAGTACCTGTACTTCGGCGCCACGCTTCGAATCGACCTCTATCGCCGCTTTGCCGAGTTCGACCGCAACGGGCGCGATACGGCCTATGCGCTTCGCAAGCAGCACACTCGATTCAGGACGCGAAAGGACATGCGTCAGTCGATCTGGCGCGATTTCGTGGAAGACGTCTCCGCGGGGCGACGCTTCTCCGGGGCCATTGCAGACTACGTGCCGTCTTCGGAGCGCCTCGCGATCGCAGCTGGCGAGGAGTCCGGCAACCACGCGGAAGGCTTCGAGATGGCGGCCTACATTGCCAAATCCGTGAACGCGCTGATGGGCGCCATTCTGGGCGCGCTGATCTACCCCTTCATCCTCGTGTTCATGTTCATCGCGATGCTGTACTTCGTCGCCTACGAGCTGATCCCGGCGATGGTGCAGATCTCACCTGTCGAGGAGTGGCCGAACATCTCCCAGGCCCTGTACGCGGTCGCGATGTACTTCCGCGATTACGGGGTGCTGACCATGGTGATCATCTTCGGGCTCTTCATCCTCAACGTGCTCAGCTTGCCGAAGTGGACCGGGCCCATGCGGGCCAAGTTCGATCGACTCTGGCCCGTAAACAAGATCTACCGCCAGGTGACGGGCGCGACGTTCGTCATCATTCTGGCCGCGATGCAGCGCGGCGGAATCCCGCTGGACGCGGCGCTTCGAGACGTGCGCGCCATCGCCTCGCCGTGGCTGAAGACCCATATCGAGACCTTCCAGAAGCGCATTACCGGCGGAAGCGCACCCTCGATCGCCATCAACACCGGCATTCTCGATGTCGACGTGGTCGACACGCTGGAGGACTACGACGAGGGCGGCAGCTTCAGCAAAGCGCTTGAGGTCGTTGGCGAAACGATCATCGAGCAAACCATCACCCGAACGAAGCGAACCGCCTCGGTCATCAACATCTTGATGATGCTGGGGGTTGCCGGCGGCATGATCTGGACGTACGGCTCGATGATGCTGATCGTCATGGCGATGCAGGCGAGGGGTGGCGCATGAAGCATCAGCGTGGACTGACCCTCATCGAGCTTTCCCTGAGCCTTGCCGTCGTGCTTTCGATCACGGCGTTCATTGCGGGCAATTACCTCGTCAACCGATCCAACGCCAGGATGGACACCCTCCGCACCGAGCTCATGACCGTCGCGTCCGCGGTAGGACAGATGGCGAGGGCTGGCAACATTGCAGGCATCACGACAGCAACCGTTGGCCAGAGCCGCCTGCTGCCTGATGGCAACGTGTTTGGCGTTGGCGCAGGGACAGTCATTTCCAACGCCATGGGCGGTCGCTTCGAGATTGCGTCGGCCGCAATGCCTGGCGTCTCGGCAACCGGCCTCCGCATTCGGGTCACGGGCCTTGAGGACGGTCCCTGCGTTGAGGCTGCGATGATGATGGCTGAGCGCTTTGACGCGGTCTCCGCCGGCGGCACGGTGGTGAAGAACCGCCTGCTCGCCACGCCGATTCGCGCCTCGCGAGCGCTTGCGCAAACGGGGTGCACCGCCAACGCTTCGCAGCTCGACTTCCTGCTGCTGCCATGAGGCGTGAGCGCGGCTACACGCTGGTCGAGTTCGCGCTCACCCTGTCGATCGTCATGGTGCTCAGCTCGATCGTCGCTGCAGGCTCGGCGTTCTACCGCGAATCTGCCAAGACGACGAACTTCCTCGTCCACGCAGCGGCCGTCAAGTCTGGGATGACCAAGCTCAGCCGTGAGGGCCGCGGCGGAAGCCAACCGCTGGCCATCGATCTCGCACGCGCTGCAGGGCTTTCCAAGGCGGAGCTCGTGGATCCCGCCCTTTTGCTTGAAGAATCTGGCGAAGCCTTTTCGACGCAGCGCTCGGGCGACCTCGCCGGCGGTGGCGCACGCGCAATAAGGCATCCATTCGGGGGCTTTAGCGTGGGGAAAGGAGCGACGGCCACGGCGCTGACCGCCGGGCGCGCACTTTCCTCTGTGCGGGTCTATGACCTCAGCACCGGCGAATGCCAGCGCGCTGCCGCTGTTGCCTGGGACGTATTCGAAGTCGTCGCTATCAACGGGCGCGCGCCACTCAAGGATCGGTTCGCGACACCGCCACGGGTGGCGCTGGTCGCCGCCGACATTTCCACCGCCTGCGCCGCTGCCGAGCCTGCCCATGTCGATTTCCAATTCGCGCCGTAAGCAGCGCGGCGTCACGCTGATTGAGCTGTCGCTAGTGATGGCGGCGGCCATGGCCGCTGCCGCGTTGGTCGCCACGCTGTACACGCAATCGAGCAGTGACGCCAACCTCCAGAACGCGCGCACCAAGATCCAGCTGCTGATGGTCGAAGTGGACCGCAGCTATCCGTCAGGCGTCTACAACGGCGCATCGACGGCAAACTTCGCAGCCTCGCTCGCCGTCGATCACGCGCTTCGTACAACGACAGGGCTTGGGATAAGCGCATCAGAGCCGATCCGGCTCGTGCCGGCGCCGCCGGTGAGCGGTCTATCGCAGGCTCTGATCGCGTCTGTGGACGTGGGGACGACGCAGACCTGCGAGGGCGTCATGAGCGCGCTGACCGGATCTGAAGCGCAGGCGCGAATCGGCGGGAACCTCATCGTCGACGCCGGGCAGTCCACGGGCATTTTGGCTGTTGCCACCGCGTGCAACGCGCCGCCTCTCACCGTTGAGATTCGACTGTCGCCGAAATAATCGGTACGGCCGGCGCAGCTCTTGCCGACAAATCGCATCGCTGTGTGCGCAAAAAGTCTAACTAGGAAAAAAGAAGCGGGGGTAAGCCTGCTTCCGTGTTGGGTTCAGCCGATAGATTTACTCCACCCCTTCTCCCGAGGGGAGCACTTCGAACAACGGTGTGTTGATCAGGGAGCCTTCCGTACCACTACCTCCAAGGAAACAATGAACATGCAGAACGCTCCGCAGAAGATCAATACCGCCAAGATGAAGAACCAGGCTGGCCTGACGCTCCTTGAGCTGTCGCTTGCTCTCGGCCTGGCCCTCGCCATCGCAGCCATCGCGATCGGTTTCTACACGACCACGAGCGGCACGCGCGCCTCAGCAGACATGCAGACCCAGCTTCTGGGCCTGACCTCTGCGGCTCGCCAGACCGGAGTCAACGGAGACTACTTCGGCGTCGACTCGTCAGTTCTGGCCCGCGCCCGCAAGGTCCCGGCTGCCTGGATCGGCACCCCGGCTGACCCAGCGCTTGCGATCAAAAGCGCAGTGGGCGGTGTCTACATCATCACCCCGCGCACCTGGAACGGCACCGTTTCGGCCGCGTGCACCGCGGCCCCGTGCAACGCGTTCCAGATCGAAGCGACCGCAGTTCCGGCAGACGCATGCAACACCGTCGTCAACAGTTCGGCTGCCAACTTCGTCAACATCACGGTTGGAGCGACTCCGGTCAAGTCCACCACCGTTCCGATGACGTCGGCCAACTTGGCGACTGCTTGCGACAACGCCACCAACATCGCGACGTTCACCGTCGTCGGTTAAGTCCGAGTCGCACCTCAGAAAGCCCGTCACTTCGACGGGCTTTCTTTCTTTGAAGGGCTATGAAAATGAAGAGCCAGCGCGGGTACACCCTTCTTGAAACCGGCCTCGTCATCGCCGCGTCGATCATCATGGGGGGCACGGTCATCGGCGTCATGAACGCCACGGGCGAGGGATCGAAAGAGCAGGAAGCCGCCAACCAATTTCAGACGATCGCCCAGGTTGCCGGCGATCAGACCGGCCGCGGCGCCATCCCCGCCACCGGCATCGATCAGGCGATCATCGCGACAGGCCAGATCCCTGAGGGCTGGATTGCCCGGGATGGTGGCGTCGTCCGAATTCGCGGCTCGTGGGGCGGAGTCATCACGGTCGATACCGTCCGCCTGCTTGCGGGCTCAGCCCATGCGGACGGCGTGCGGATCAATGCTGCGGCCATGTCGCCCTCGATGTGCGCTCGCATGCTGATGGGGACATCCCCCGGAGCGTGGGAGAGCCGCGTCGGTGGAGCGCTGTTCAAAGCGCCTGACGCAAGCCTTGCGATGACCCGCGATCGGGCCGCAACGCTATGTGCGAACAGCCCGAGCCAAATCGCTTCGTTCACCTTCCCGGCGCGCTGACGATGAAGACCAGGCAGAAGGGCATCAGTCTGCTGGAAGCCGTCCTTGCCATGGCCGCCGTCGCCGCGGTCATGGCGGTCGCCGTTTCCCAGGCTCGAGTGGCAGAGGACCGGAGCGACGCACTGCTCGCGACAGAGATGGTGCGAAAGCTCATCAGCGTCGTGCAGAGCGACTACGGCGTTGCAGGGCCCTATCCGGCGGGCGTGGTCATGGCCGGCTACCTCGCGCGCAATCCCCGCATCCCCTCGAAACCTTTCACACCCGCCACCGGCTGCTTTGCCCAAAGCGGCGCGCTGTCGCTTTGCATCAGCGTCGTCGACGACGGCGTGGCGCTTGGCACCACGACCGGCTACGGCTCGTTTTGGACCCTGAGCTTGACGACCCTTGCCGCGGGCAAGACCACCGACGCCTGCATCAAGGCGGCAGCATCAGCGCGAACCTCGATGATTGGCGCAAGGGTTGGCTCGCAAGAACCGAAGGATGGGGCGGGACAATGGCTGCACGGCGCCGAATGGGACGCCTGGTGGCGCACTCGGTGCGCAGCCCCCTTGTCTGCTGAGTTCACGATGCGATGAAATCCCGCACTCATCAAACCGGCGTTGGCCTGATGGAGCTGATGTTCGGCATCGGCCTGTCGCTTTCCATAACGGCCGTAACGCTTGGCATGTGGCGCGTGGCCAACGACCGCAGCAACGCCACGCAAAGCGTTTCCGATTTAGGGCGCGTTCGCGCCGAGATCGGCCGCATCTACAACACGACCGAGCAGGCCGGCTACGGCGCCCTGACGGCCGCAGCACTCCGCAATCGCGGCGCTGAACTTTCCGACCTGTGGGTCCCGGCACAGAGCGCCTACAACATCGGCGGAACCCTGATCACCGTGGGCGCGGGCGACCGCGTTCCCGGCGGCGCCGGCGCTGCAGGCGACAGCTACAAGCTCGTCCTCCAGTCCGCCAAGCCGCGGGCCTGCCAGCAAGTGGTCCTCGCGTCCATGCGAGACGCCGTGTTCGCCCGCGTAACCAACGAGGGCGGCACCCCCATCGACATCGCCGGCCTGCCGGGCAGTGCAACCGAGGCCGCGGTTCAAGTGGCCTGCAACCGGCCACCGTCCGTGCGCGTCGAAATCGACTTCAACAACTGACTTTCAAGGATCCCATGGACGCACAAGCCATCGAGACCCCGATCACGTCGCTCCCGCTCAAGCGCGGGCCGACGCGAATGGATGAGATCGACCAGATCGTCGATCTGTACTACCTCGAAGCCGTATTCGGCGAGCCCCACGACCGCAAGACCAACGGTGCTGGCTCCTACTGCTACATCGGGACTCCGTACCGCTGCGACCTGCGTGGCACCGAGATCTCAGACTGGGTCGATCGCCTCTCGGCCGACGTGTCGCGCACGTTTCCGACCGAAGAAGACTTCCGCATCGAGTTTGAAGGCAGGAGCTTCCGCGGCTGCCGCGACCGCTCAGGCATCAGCACCGAGGTCGCGCTGCGCCGCCTTCCCGACACCGTGCCGCTGCTGGCCGAGCTCGACTTCGAAAACAAGTGCGTCCGAAAGCTGCTTGAGGCCACCTGGCTCAACAACGGCGGGCTGGTCGTCATCTCCGGCCTGACCGGGCAGGGCAAGACCGTCGTCGCAGGTGCAGCCATCCGGAGCCGCCTTGAGGCTTGGGGTGGGCGAGCGGTCACAACCGAAGACCCGCCCGAGCTTCCTCTTGAAGGGTTCTGGGGACACGGTTCCTGCCGCCAGCTCGAAGTGACCTACGACGAGCGCGACCCGTTCAAGAACGGCTTCGCCGGCGCCATCCGGCGCGCCTACCGGAAGCTGCCGGCCACGCGCCCAGCGATCCTCTTCGTGGGTGAGATCCGCGATTCCGAAACCGCTACCGAGCTCCTCAAGGCGGCTATCAACGGCATGATCGTCGTCTGCACCGTGCACGCGATGGATCCGGTCGCTGCCATTCGCCGAATCGCGAGCCTGGCGGAGCCGGTGCTTGGCGACGCCGCAGCCGGCCTCGTGTCGCAGGCGCTTCGTCTGGTGGTCCACAACAGGCTGACGCTTCACGCCGAGCGGCCTGGCTGGAAGCGCGGGCAGTTCACATCGAGCATCCTGCTGTCCGATGGTGAAGCCCATCCGGTGGCTGCGACGCTCCGAGAAGGGCGCTACGCACAGCTGGCCACGCTGATCAACTTCCAGGCGGCGCACCTGAAGGCGGCCGACGCCGACAACATGAGCGCAAGCGACCTGCTTTTGAAGCTGGGCTCGCGCGCGCCCGAGCTGCAGCACCAGCCGGGGCGAAAGTGATGCGAGCGACCTCGTGGCTTCTTAAAGCCGCCCTTCTCGCCGGCGCCACGTTCTCGGCGACTAACGCAGCAGCCAGCGAGCTGGACAATCCCGAAACGGCGCGCTGCATCGGCGTTGCCGCGGATCGGTTTGGCGTCTCCGAGACGGCCCTCTGGCTGATCTTGGACGTCGAACGCGGAACGGTGGGGCGCGTCAGCCAGAACACGAACGCCACGGTCGACATCGGCCCCATGCAGATCAACTCCTGGTGGCTGAAGCATCTCGAGCGGTTCGGGATCAGTCGTGAGGACATCCTCTACGACCGCTGCATGAACATCTACGCCGCGGCGTGGATCTACGCCCAGGAGTACGCCCGCGAGGGTGACGTGGTCCGAGCCATCGCTCGATACCACAGTCCGACTCCCCACCATCAGCACCGCTATCTGGGGCTCGTCCAGCAAGCCATCGCTCGCAGGGCCAAGCGTCTCAACCAGCAGAGCGAGAGGGCGCCGCAGCCGCGCCCGGTTCAAGCGGTATCGCAGGCCTTCGCTCTCGGCGCAGGCGATAGCGAGCCGTCAAGCGCTCGCGCCAGACAGTCCATCGCATCCACCGCAGGCACGAGAAGCCCTGAATGAAGACCACGCTCCAGAAAGGCTTCACCCTCATCGAAGCCATGATCGTTTTGGCGATCGTGGGCGCGGTAGCCGTTATCAGCCTCGACATGCTGACCGGCGCGGCCAAGGGCGAGGCGCGTCGCTCGATGATCTCGCAGCAGGCCACAGAGATGGCCACGCTGAACCGGGCGGTCAACGAGTGGGTGCGCACGGCGACGGCGCTGCCAACCGCCGCTGGCGCAGTGATGGAGGTGACGCTGCAAGACGTGATCACCGCGGGACGCCTGCCCGCTCAGTTTGCGAACCGCGCAGCTTCCGGCTCAACGCTTCCCACCAGCCCACTCGGCCAGCAGTACCGCGCTTTCATTCGAAGGACGGCAGGGTCCAGGTTCGAGGTCGTGGTGTTCCCCGCTGGCGCGCAGAACCCGGGCTTTGCCGCTCGCGCAGGCGTCGTCCAGGATCCTGAGGCCATGCGCGTCTGGAACGTCGCGGTGATGCAGGAGGTGCGCCAGAAGCACAGCCTGCCTGCCGGCGTTGTCAATCAGGGCGCGACTGCGGTCGACTCGGCCGCGTCCGGCTTCACGATCAACCTGGCCGACTTCATCGGCGGGCCGGCGACGGCGTCAACGGTCGCTGCGCTGTCGAATTTCGCGGCGTTGGAGACGGTTGCGGCGGCGGCAACGCCACCGCAAGGAAACAGCTTTATCGGAAAAACCTGTCGAATTGATACGACCGCGGCGCCATGTGCATCAGATGAGACGTTGGTAACGGAGCACAGCGTGTGTGCCACGACAGGCGCTGAATTCTTGGATGTATCGCAGGCCTCAGAGCTGAAAATAACCCCGATCGGGAATATGCAGATAACCAGACAAGTATGGAATAACGCACCTCAAGCCATGTACGGAACTTCGCTCGTAAGTACAAGAGGCATATCCGCCACCATAGAAAGAATGTTCGAAACATGGGCAGGGCAAGACCCGAACACAGGGCAAACGCTATGGGACGTTACATGCAGACACATCCCGTCAGGAAGGACCTTCCTATGCGTTGAAAGGAGCCCAACACATTGGGAATGGGCGCAACATTTAGTGTTGCCATCTTCTGCAGAGCTGATTGGTCATGAGATGACCAATAACTCCGTTGCACTTTGGGCTCCAGTATCGCAGTTTCGAGAGACTTTTGCCCCTCAACAAATTGCGTTAGACAATAGCGTGAATATCACCAGAACTGGCGCAAAGGTTGCGTGCGGTGGTGCATTCTCCGCCCCGATGCCAATCTGGGATGCTTCCATACGATTTGTGGGCACGCCATCTTTGCGAGTATTGCCGGTTCAGATAGCAAGCATGACGCGGCCGACTTCGGGCCCTACAATTCGTAGCAGCCATCACGAGACAGTGACTTTGCCTGGGTTGCCGCCAATATCGCAAATTTGCGAGGAAAATCTAATAAGCAATGCCGCCACAGTAGGAATTGGGTTGGTTCATGGGCAGAGCTCGGTTGCGACAGGCGTTAATTCCTGCCCTATGAGTGCCCCCCCACTAAACACCCAAACATTTAATGGGCAGGCAGTTCAAAGACCGTGGGAAAGGTTTCGTCGCAGAGTAAACAGCGCAGACATGACCACACTTAAAATCTGCTGCAAATAGACCGAAAGAGAGATTATGAAAGCCACACTCCAGAAAGGCTTCACCCTCATCGAAGCCATGATCGTTTTGGCGATCGTAGGCGCGGTGGCCGTGATCAGCCTCGACATGCTGACCGGCGCCGCCAAAGGCGAGGCGCGTCGCTCGATGATCTCGCAGCAAGCCACAGAGATGGCCACGCTGAACCGGGCGGTCAACGAGTGGGTGCGCACGGCGACGGCGCTGCCAACCGCCGCTGGCGCAGTGATGGAGGTGACGCTGCAAGACGTGATCACCGCCGGTCGGCTGCCCGCCCAGTTTGCAAACCGTGCAGCTTCCGGGTCAACGCTCCCAACCAGCCCACTCGGCCAGCGGTACCGCGCATTCGTTCGAAGAACGGCGGGGTCCAGGTTCGAAGTCGTTGTATTCCCAGCAGGCGCGCAAAACCCGGGCTTTGCCGCTCGCGCAGGCGTCGTCCAGGATCCTGAGGCCATGCGCGTCTGGAACGTCGCGGTGATGCAGGAGGTGCGCCAAAAGCACAGCCTGCCAGCTGGCGTGATCAATCAGGGCACGAGCGACATCGATCCGGCCGCATCCGGCTTCACGATCAACCTGGCCGACTTCATCGGCGGGCCGGCGACGGCGTCAACGGTCGCTGCGCTGTCTAATTTCGCGGCGCTTGAGACGGTTGCAGCGGCTGCAACCGCACCACCTGGCGGGAATCCGTTCTTGGGGAAAACATGCCGAGCTACAACGGCCCCTTGCGGTGCTGGAGAGACAGAAGCGAGCAGGTACGACACCTGCAAAACGTGGGGTCTCCATCGCTCAATGGTGCCGCCACTTGGCGACGTGGGCGAGATCTTTGTGACCCCAATCGGAAACCTGCAGATCACGAAGTCGACGAACATCCGCGACTCGAACGCCATTCCAAACCAGATGCCCGGTCTTCCGCCTTCGACGGTCCTTATGTCGCATGAGGCTGGTGGGGCCCCGATCACTACCTGGGTGCATGTCGACAGCTGGACGGGGGAGTATTCTCACTCAGCTGCAACCTGCAGGCATCCGTCCGGACAGCTATGGGGATGCTTACCGTTTGTCAGAAACAGCCCTATTAACAATAGTACCCTCGGCTTTAATGCGGCGCCAACAGCGTCACAGATCGTCAGCGGCGGTATCGCAAACATGGGGCCCGGTATCTCACAAAATATCGCGGCCACCGAGATACTGTGGGCCCACAATCATTTCACCGTCGACAACGTAGTCCGAACAGGACAGCGCGCGACCTGCCCTGGCAGCGTAGGTGCTGTTCCGTCACCGACATGGGAACAGGACCTTATTGTTATAGATGGACAGGTTGGATTTGGTGGGAGCACCGACGGACTGGCCTACGGCATAACTGGGCCGTTCCGGATACGGTCCATTGGGCCGAGCCAGGTCTACCCGTCAAGATTTCGACAGGGCCCCCCGGGCGTTGCCGCAATAGTTACATATAGCGAGACGACGCAGGTTCCAGGCCAAAGCCCAATCACGACAATTTGCGAAGAGAACGTCATCTCGAATCTTGCAAGCGTACCGAACCCCAGACCGTCCGGCTGGGCAGGAGCAGCGCTGCCTGCAGGCGTGAACGCATGCCCTTCAACCAGCCTCGTGGCGAGATTCGGCACCACCAACAGGACCCTTCTCACGGCGCGACCGCACGAGACGTTCCAGTGGCGTCCCGCTGACGCTGCGATGCCAAGCATCCACATCTGCTGCAACTAGATCACCCGCGCCCCGCAACTTTCGCGGGGCGTGTCTTCTGAGATCATCCAGTCATGGACAACCACACCCAAGCGCTATTGGAGCGCATCAAAGCGAACCTGCCCGAAAGAGCTGCAGGCATCCGAACCGACTACAGCGTCACTACCGACGGAGCCAACCGCCGAGCACTCATCGTTGAGTCGTTCGGCAGAAAGAACGGCTACGTCCTGGTGTCCCCGTTCGAGAAGATCCGAGCGCGGGCCATCCAGATCATGGTCGACAACATGGGACTCAAAGAGGACGCGGCGATCCGCTGCCTCGAGGCCGCACACGAGCTCACCGAGATCAACGACGTCGGCGCATGGACCTTCCAAGAGCGGCCACGTGAGCCGCGGCGGATGACGAAGCGGGGCATCGGCGAGCTGGAGTTCGATTCCGTGCCCGGCGCCGAGGATCTGTGGCTGTCGATCTCGGCCAACCTCGGCAGCATCGAGCGCATCGAGATCGGCGAGATGATCGATGCCCAGCCCGGCCGCGGCGGGACGCGAAAGGCCTACGCCAACTTCTACACGAGCGAGAACGTCCAGGTGGCCGCCATCCAGCTGAACCTGCTCTCACGACAGGTCCGCGACATGGCCTTCCCAGCGTCCGAAGAGGACGGCAAAAACGCAGACCGGCGAACCCGCCGCTGGGCTAATCAGGTTGGGGCTGATCAGCGAGCCTTTATGGCCGCAATGATTGCACTGCTGTCGATCGACAACTACTTCGCACCCACTGAAATCAACCTGAGTATCTGACCCATGCAGTTCAAGAACGCCATCGTCTTCCGCTTTCCTAAATCCATCCTCCCGGAGCTGGCGCAGCTCGAGGATCGCGTCGAGGACTTCATGCTGAAGCCTCTGGGCGGCCTGGACCTGTCGACCACTGGATTCGTATCGCCGTATGGCAAGAACGACAAGGCGGTGATCCGCCAGGGCAAGAACATCTGGATCACGCAAGGCACGCAGAGCCGGATCCTGCCCGCCGCGGCCGTCAACGAAGTGGTCGCCGCCAAGATCGAGGAAATCGAAGAGCGCGAAGACCGCAAGATCGGCGGCAAGGCCCGCAGGCAGATCAAGGACGACGTGCTGACCGAGATGATCCCGCGCGCCTTCGTGGTGAGTGGCCGGACCAACATCTGGATCAACACCGAGCTGTGCGTGGCGGTCGTGGACGCCAGCAGCAAGAAGCGTGCTGAAGCGGCGATCTCGCTGATCCGAAACGCCATGGGCTCGTTCCCGGCGCTGCCGCTCAATGCAGAGGTCAGCGTCGGTGGCCTGATGACGGGATGGCTCGAAGGCAGCGAGCTTCCGGAAGGCATCGTGCTGGGCGACGAGTGTGTGCTGAAGGATCCAGCCGAGGGCGGGGCAACGGCCAGCCTGTCCAAGCAGGACCTGAGCTCCGATGAGATCAAGACGCACCGCGAGAGCGGAAAGCAGGTCTCTCGCGTCGGCGTCGTGATCAACGACCATGTCTCGCTTGCGATCGGCGATGACATGATCATTCGCAAGATCAAGCTGCTCGATGGCGCGATGGACTCCCTCGAGAACACGGAGCGCAATTCGCTTGAGGCAGAGCTTGATGCGCGCTTCGCCCTGTTCACAGGCGAGATGAAGCAGGTCCTGGCCCTCCTGTTTGAGACCTTCAAGGTCACGAGCGCCGAGCCGCCCTTCGACAGCGGCGCAAAGCTGCACGTCGAAGTCCGCATCGCGGCCTGATCTAACTTTCAGAAATCGAGTGATCTGGCTTACTGATCCTGCCGGGGACAACCGGCGGGAACAGTCCCCTACTGCCATAGAGAAAGAGGAGCAACACCATGAAGAACCGCGCCATCACCCTCGCCCTGATGCTTGCCGCCGGCACCGCTTCTGCTGCGACGATCCAGCCCACCGACCCGGCCCTGAGCCATCTGGCCCGCTGGGGCGAGATCGCCGGCATCGCCTGGGAGATGCAGCACAAGGGCGCCGACCTCTGCGGAGACCGTGCGCGCTACCTGCCGGGCTTCATGCGTGTCGAGGCTGCAACCGACGGTCCCACGGATGGCGACTTCTCGATCTACGCGAACCCGACCATCATCGCGGTCTATCCCGGCTCGCCGGCGGAGGCTGCCGGCTTGAAGCCGGGTGACGTGCTCGCCGCGATCAACGGCAAGGACATCCCCGAGAACGGCCGCCTGATGAAAAAGGACCGGAAGGAGCTCTTCATCGAGGACACCCTGGAGAAAGCCAAGGACAGCCCGGACACCCTCAGCCTGCAGGTCACGCGAGACGGCGCCACCGTGGAGATCGCCATCCAGCCGGTGAAGGCCTGCGACATCAGCGTGATCTACATGCCAATCGTGATGCACACGATGCGCGAGCCAGGCGTTGCGATGATCAGCCCCATGGTGGACCGCCTCGTTGGCGAGCCCTGGATGGTCAAGGCCTTCATCGCTCCGGAGATTGCGGTCTCGATGAGCGAGAGCCTGCAGCGCAAGAAAACCGTCCAGAAGCTCGGCGGATTCCTCGAGGGCGCGATCAGCCTGGCCACAGGAACCGATCTTCAGGGCATCACCGCGCTGGGCTCGACGGTCTTTTACTCCAAGCGCACGGCACTTGAGGGCGATCAGAACGCGCTCTACCTGCTGGCCCGCATCGGCGTCGACGTCACCCAGGTGCCGCAGTTCTGGTCGACGGTCTACAACTTCCCGCGCGAAGGTGAGGCACGGACCTTCTTCGGCATGCGTCCGAGCCTTGAGGAGCGCGTCGCTGCGATGAACGAGGTCATCCCCGTCATCGTCGAGCAGCAGGCCAACGGCAACACCCCCACCCCGTCGGGGCGCGGCTGAGCCATGTCGTTTCGACCCACCGCAGAGCAGGAACAGGCGCGTGACCTCTACTGGACCGGCGGGAGCTTGCGGATTGAAGCTCTCGCCGGGTCGGGCAAGACCAGGACGCTTCTCTTCCTCGTCGAGTCAGGGAGTCCGCGCGGTGGAGACATCCTCTATACGGCGTTCAACAAGAAGGTCACCGACGACGGTAAGGCCCGTTTTGGCCGTCTCTGCAAGGTCAGCACGAACCATGCGCTCGCCTGGCGCGTCGGACGAGCCTACAACGACAGGGGGCGCCTCAAGGGGCGCGTGACCCCCGCCGATCTGATCAACGCCTTCGGCTGGAACGACAATCGATTCACGCCCTACGTCGACGCGCGCACAGGTGCCTTTGCGGTCATCGACACCATCGCGCGCTTCAGCTCGAGTGCCGACTCTGAAATTACGGGGTTCCACGCGATCCCGGTAGCGATGCGCCATTGCCGCGGTGACGTGGCCATTGCGCGCGCCTACGCGGCAAAGATCGGCGTGCTTGCCCGGGAGGTCTGGTCGCAGATGGCCAACCCCGGCGCCAACGTTCCGATCGTGCACGACACGTACCTGAAGCTCTGGGCCCTGTCGCGGCCGAAGATAAACGCAACCACGATCCTCCTAGATGAGGCGCAGGACGCAAGCGGCGTCATGGTGGGGGTGCTGGCTGACCAGTCGCACGCCCAGCTCGTGATCGTGGGCGATCGGCACCAGGCGATCTACGGCTTTCGCGGCGCGGTGAATGCCATGGAGGCGTTCGACATCCAGAACAGCACGGCGCTGACCCAGTCGTTCCGGTTCGGACCGCGAATTGCGGCGGTGGCCAACGTTGTGCTGGCCGGCGAGTGCGACAGCTTGCTTCGCATCGAGGGTGCTGGCTCGGCGGGCAGCGTGGTGGCACCGGTGGCGGAGCCGCGCGCAGTCCTTGGACGGACCAATGCCGGCGTCATGTCGACGCTCGTTGCCCACCACCTGCGCAAGCCGAAGGAACGGCTGGGCGTCGTGGGCGGCGTGGACGACATGATCAAGCTGCTGAAGGAAGCCGAAATCATGCTGACCGGCGGCCGGTCGAATCACCCCGACCTGGCGGAGTTCAGGACGTGGGCTGAGGTCGAGGATGCGGCCAAGCACGAAGCCTATGTCCACCTGCAGCTGCTGGTCGAGCAGATCGACGTGTACGGCCCGACGGTGCTGATCGGCATCCTTGAGAACTGCCGCGACAACGAGAAGGATCCAGAGAGCTGCAAGACGCTCTACAGCACGGCGCACAAGGCCAAGGGGTCCGAGTTCGATACGGTGGCGCTCATCGACGACTTCAATGGCAGGCCGGAGCCTGAGGCGCCTGGTGCTGCCAGCTGGGATATGGAGGAAGGCAATCTTCTCTATGTCGCGGTAACGCGCGCCCGGTACGCGCTCGACATCACCACCTGCAGCGCGGTCCTCCTGAGCCCTGGCTTCAAGGCCTCGATGATCAGCGAGCCGGCGCCGGCGCCCGTGCCGCCCCCGAAGGCGAAGGACGCACGAAGCGCTGCCAAGCGGAGCTGCGAATCGGCGGACTGGTCGCGAACGTTCACGCTGCCCGCGCCGAACCTGATTTTGTCCGTCGCGGCAGTGCAGGGCATGTTGACCGTGTCGGTCGATGACAACCGGACGGGGCTCACGATCGCCACCGCCTACGCAAGCCTGCTCCGCTGTGAGCTGAGAAGCGGGAAGGGTGCGGCAATCCTGATCGTCGGAGATGCGTCCTTTGCGATTGGCGAGGACGATGCACAGAGCCTGGACGCGGAGTTCCCTTGGACGTGAGCAAAATCGAGATCCACGCTGTTCGGGCGACTGAAAGAGAGCGAAAGGCCATGTCTTTGGTCATGAAGGTGCTGCACGCCGACGTTGTTCGCCTGTCGGCGAGCTCGGGTGCGGACGAAGATCTCACCGGCCTGCTGTTCATGGTCATGCGAAATGGCATGACCACCTCAGTCCGAGACCTCTCACGGACCCAAGTCGACAGCGAGGAGTTCTTCCGCCAGATGCGCCGCGTCGTGGCCAACATCCGCCCTGCGTTCGTGGGCTACGCGAACCTGTGCGACCCCGATGATCCGAAGGACGAGCGGGAAGAGATCAGGATCTTCGTCGAGTCCGAGCGGATGGCCTGCGCGTTTGGCTCGGCCGTCTTCGACCGCGGCGTAGGCGATGGCAAGGTGCCTGGCGAGCTGAAGACCGAGTTCATGGACCAGGGCGACGTCGTGCGGTCAGACGTGGGGGGGTTCTTCGCCCACCTGTGGGAAGGCGCCGAGCCTTCGACCGCACGGCTCCACTGATCGCCGAAGGCGCTGCGTAACGGGCCCGGTTGTCTGCGAGGTTGGGGCATATCCGCCGGGCGCTGTGCGAATACGCTGAAGGCACAAGCCTCTAACCAGGCCCAAGCCTCGGCCTTTTGCCGAACACCCCTATCGGGACGCCAGTCCCTACACGGGCATGGGCGTCTCTTCATCGGAGAACACCCATGCAAGCCTACAAAGGACCCGTGACAACGTTTGGCCAGACCGTCATGGTCCGCGATGCCAATGGCATCGCACTCACCGCGTATATGGTCCGCGGCCGGCTCATCGACGTGCCCCGCAAGGGCCTCGACGAGAGCATCCGGCAAGCCGCAAGGCTGGTTGCCCGAGATGTGCTTTTGGGCTGCCAGAACCAGATGGCCGCATAAACCCGCGTCTTCGGACGCACCACCCCAGCGGCAAAGCCGCATCAAGGAAAAACCAATGAAGCCGTATTACACCGTCCGAGGCAGCTCGGAAATCATCGCCGTTGACCACAACGGGATCCCGCTCGAAATCGAAGGGCAGAGCATCATGCAGTTCAACACGGCGGAGTACGCCGAGTGGTGCCGGAAGAACGGCCTCGAACTGAGCCGCGGCGCAACGATCGACATCCTCGTCCTTGGTTATTGGCACAAGGTCGAAGATGAAGGCGAGTTCGGCTACCAGTACCACGAGCAAGGCGCTCGCGAGGATCTCCTCGCGGTGCTTGCCTAACGAAACGAAGGTTCCTGCCCTCAAGGCAGGGGCTTTCCCAAGCGCCCGCCCGGGCTCTTCGGAAAGTCCTTCATGGACATCGACCCGGCGTTCCGGGACACCAACAGCGGCTATGCCGCATAAGGGAACAGCATGAACGAACGCACCCTGCAGAAGACTCTGAAAACCCTCGAAGCCGCTGGCTGGACTCCCGTTTACAGCGCCCCATTCACTGGGCTCGCAAAAAAGGAGTTCGAGACCGCAGTCGGTTCCAAGACCGCGCTCCTCTACTGGAGTGCGCGGGGCGACGAAGCATCGATCACGGCGGTCTACGAGAGCGAAGGACGCAACGTGCTCGCACAGACGTCGAGCGCTCCCATCACGCAGCAGACGTCCGACAAGGACCTCACCACGATCATCCACAAGCTCAATGGCGACGTGGTCCATCAGGTGAATCAGTCCTACGCGCGCCGCCTACACCTTGACGCTCTGGTCTGTGCCTAGACGAGCATAAGAGAACCGAGAGCCCACCCGCAGGGGCGGGGCTTTCCCAAGCGCCCGGCCAGGCCCTTCGGAAAGTCCCTCGTGGACATCGACCCGGCGTTCCGGGACACCAACAGCGGCCATGCCGCATCAAGGAGCACGTATGCGTAACGCATCAATCGACGCGCTGGTTCAGGCCATCAACATCGCCGTAGCAACCTCGGGCAAAGCCCGTGTGGATGTCGGCCCGCTGTTCTACATCGGCATGAACCTTGAGTTCGAAGCGCCGGTGACGGAGGGCGACATCCAGGTGACCTTTGCCGAAAACGCGAAGGAGCGGATGGAGCGATTTCTCGATAAGGGAGAGGAAAGCTACGACGTCGCGGGGTTCGACTACCTCGTGATCAACGACGATCCGGAGACTCTGGAAAAAATCCAGATCCCCGCACCATCGCAACCGATCAAGTTTCCAACCGTCGTCAAGTTCGACAAGGCCTTCAAGGCCCTGATCCTTGCGAAGGCGGCGGCGCATTCGCTGCTCCTCAACCCGGCCGCACCGGCGGCACAGCGGTTCAATCCCACATCGAGCGACGCCGCATCGGCGAAGAAGGAATGGGAGGGCCGCATGGAGCCGCTGATCAGGGAGGCGCTTGCCGATATTGGCATCGTCGCACCGGGGGCCATCGAGGACTGGGGGTACGAGCTGCTCGATCTGCTCGAATCTGCGGGTCTCGTGTGGACAGCGGAAGAAGAGGACTGAACAAGCACCCACCGCGCTCTACTGGCGGTGGGAGCTTTTCCCAAGGGGCTGCTGGCTCTTTCGGTAAAGCTCCCTTCGGAGCAAACGACCCGGCGATCCGGGACACCAACGCGGCACGGCCGCAGAGAGAAAGAAAAATGTCCACAGGAATCATCTACAACAGCTTCTTCGTCGCTTTGCCAAACGGTCCGTCTGCAACTCAAGAGCTGCAGCGTGTCGGCGGGTTCGAGCTCGATGAATACAAGGCGTATCTGCTCAGTGCCGAAACGTCGTACTTCTGGGTGATGCAGGCTGGGTCGAGCAACTCCTTCGACCAAAGCGGTCGTCCGGCACGTAGCTGGTCAATCACCGGATTCGGGAGCGGCATCATGAATCGATGCATCACGATGTCCATGGACGTCGAGAGCGAGATGATCCGACCGAACAACCGCTCCAGCACGCCGGAAGCCTTCATCAAGGCCACCCGGGCCAAGCTGAAGGAAGCATTGCGTCTCGAGGACCTCTGGGTCCCTCGCGTCCGGTGGAGCCTTGGTGCGGAACTTCTCGACGAGTCGGTCCCCGAGCCGACGTCCGAGATGGAGCGCCGGTTCTACCATGCAGCGGTACGACTGCGGACCGACCCTTACACGAAGCATCTCGTGGAGAAGGGGCGGCTCAGCATCGTCACCGACAGCTGGCCGTACAACGATCGAAAGGTCGTCCGGTTCGAGGCAGCAGCAAAGGGAGAAGACGCGTTCATCGCCGACTATCTCTGGCTCAGCCAGTTCCAAACCTACTACGCCGAACCGAGCGTTCGGACCGATTGCGCCCAGCCCCTCGAAGGGGTCTTTATAAGCTGGGAGCAGGCGTCAAAGACACGAGTAGCCGCTTAAACCTTCCCACCAACGCCGGCCCCGAAAGGGGCCGGCAACAAGGAGAAAGCCATGCGCGTGCGCATGAATCAAATCATCGCCTTCAACCGCGATCGTCGACACAAAGAACAGAAGCTGAAAGCTGACCCAGGCAACGCTGAGATAGCGGCAGATCTCAGCGAGATCAACAGCAGGCTGATCAACCTCCTGGTCGAGGAAATGCTCGATCTGAACCGCGACGTCTTGGAAGCAAAGACGTTGGCCCAGCGCGCGGGGAGGTTCGGACGGTGATCATCTCTGTCCAGATCCTTCAAAAAGACGAGGCCTCAAGCGAGAACCCCTTCGGCACGTGGAAGCAAATCCGCGTGTTCGATGGCCAGTGGATGGGTGGGCAAAGAGCGTTGGCTTCGGCGATCACGTTGGCTGACAATTTCGGGAGCGTACCCGCCGTCGTCGAGACCTTCGCCGCAGGCGGAACCACGAGCCTCGGGATCCAACACCAAAACACTGCAGCGAAAGCGCTCGATGCTGCTGCGATGGCCTCGCTGATTCGTCCAGCGGATCCTGTCGAAGAAGCCGAGTCGCCCGTGGGGAGCACCGAACCCGCGGGGATGAATAATGACCTGGCTTCCGTTTCCGTAAAGATGTCCGGCATGGACGACCCCATCACCTGGGACTTCGACCTGATCGGTCAACTTGCCAAGGCGATGCACTACCTTGCGTCCTGCAAAGGGGTGGAAAGCTTCACGGTGAGCTACTCCAGCAAAGCTACCTTCCAAGACGAAATATGCGACGCGGACGAGCTGCTCAACTGGCTCAGCGGAGAGAACGAAAGCCCTGATAAAGCCCGTCTCAAAGCAATGTCTGACGCCGTTTAACCAGTGACATAGCCCTGCTCTCACGAGCAGGGCTTTTTTTATGACGCCGAGGTCTTCGCAACTTTTGGCGCGCGCCAAATCTGCTTAACTCACCCCATGAACGAAGCACCCAACAACGACCCCGCTTGCGAAGGCCGGGCGCCGTGACGCCGGCACCCATTCCTGTCCTGAGAGACAGGCCGCGATCCAGCGCAGTCGAGGCTGCCGCTGCACAGCGCGGCTACTCGGAGCTGCAAGGGCGCGTTCTCGCAGGGCGCCTCCCGGACAGCCAGGCCGCCGGCCTCAGCGCGACGATTCGGCCTGCAGCTGCGGATCTTGACTCGCCAGACTCGCTGCCCGACATCGACATTGCGGCGAATCGTCTAGCTGATGCGGTAGAGCGCGGGGAGAACATCCTTCCCGTCTCGGATCACGACGTCGACGGCGTGACCAGCCATTGCCTGATCAGGGCGACGTTGATCGACGTGTTCCACCATCCTGTCGAGAAGGTCCACAGCTTCATATCGCACCGCATGAAGGAGGGCTACGGCATTTCCGAAGGCGTCGTGTCGCGCATTGCAGCGGCCGGTCACTGCAGCGGGGTATTGCTCAGCGCAGACCAGGGCAGCAGCGATGAGAAGCGGATCGCGCGGCTCAAGGCGATGGGGGTCCAAACCATCGTCACCGACCACCACGGCATTGAGGGCGCAGGCCCAGTGTCCGCCTATGCGGTAGTGAATCCGACGCGAGAGGACAGCCGCTTCCCGGACAAGTCCATTGCTGGCTGCCACACGGCATGGCTGACCATGGCAGCAACACGCCAGGAGCTGATTCGACGCGGGCGGCTGCCAGACAACACGCCGTCTCTCTCGTCGTTTCTGGACATCCTGGCTTTAGGAGTAGTGGCCGACTGTGTCGATTTAGGTGCGAGCCGAAATAATCGCCTGCTCGTGCAGCGCGGGCTGGCGCAGATCAATCGATTCGATCGCCCATGCTGGGAGGCGATCCGCCTGATGCGCGGCAAGGACGAGCCGTTCACGGCGGAAGACCTTGCGTTTTTGGCTGGTCCGCTTTTGAACGCGCGCGGTAGAGTAGATGAAGCGATGCTCGGCGTTCGTTTCCTGCGCGCGCAGACGGTCGATCAGGCCATCAAATTCGTCGCGACGTTGAAAGAGGCCAACGAGGAACGGAAGCTCATTGAGAAAGCGCTCAAGGATGAAGCGATGGTCATTGCGTCTCGGCAGGTCGATGCCGGCGCTGAAGGACTCGCGCTTCGCCTCGACAACGGGCACGCCGGCGTGCACGGCATCGTGGCCAGCAGGATCGTCGAAGCCTTCGGTCGCCCAACGGTGTGCCTCAGTCCGAAAATGGGCCATCCCGGCATCTTCTCCGGCTCGTGCCGGACGGTGCCGGGCTTCCATGTGCGCGACGCGCTCGCCGCGATCAGCGAGGCATCTCCCGACCTCCTGATCGCATGGGGCGGCCATGCGGGTGCCGGCGGTCTGTCCCTCCACGAGAACGGCATCGAGGAGTTCGCCGCGGCGTGGGATGACGCGGTGAGGCAGAAGGACGTCGACATCGGCCCTATCGTCTGGAGCGACGGCGCACTCACCCAGGCGCCCGATGAGGGGACACTGGCAGAGCTCGCAGTCCTCGCGCCGTACGGCCGCGGCTTCGAGGCGCCGATCTTCCACCAGACCGCACGCATCATCAGCGCGCGGCCGGTCGGCGCCGGCGGGGCGCACCTTCAGATCGTGCTCGAGATGCGAGGCCGCAAGGTCGCGTCGATCTGGTTCAACGCCCAGCCGGCGATGCGCAGCCTCGTGGAAGAGGGCGCCCGAGTGGTCGCAGCCTTCCAGGTCGGGTCAAACGAGTTCCGCGGGAACGTCACCATGCAGCTGCAGCTCAAAGGGCTTTGGCCCAGCGGGTCGCAGGGCTAAAAGCACGATGAAAAGGGGGGGGTTAGGGCGGATCGCCGTCTGGCACGGACCGTAACATCGAGAGACCGAAACAAGGTCATCCCTCGCATGGACGTCGCAACGCACACCCCTCAGCCCATCTTGTCGCCTGCCGAAGCGTGGCATCTCGCTCGCTGGCAGCTTGCTGAGATGCTTTTGCTGACGCCAGCTTCTGAGCTTGCAGCAACCATTCAAGCCAATCTGGACGCCTCTCGTGATGGATTCGTCGGCCAAGCCAAGCTGCCCGCTACTCTCATCGGCTCGGCTGACCGGATCACCGCTGAGCTGCAGGACGGCATGCCGTTTCCTGTTGCCCACTGGCCAACGACCGACGACGAGATCCGGGACACGTGGGGCTTCGTGGACATGACCGACAGCGGCGACGTACCGTTCACCATGGTGGCGCCGTTCCGCCCCGTCAGCATCGCCAACATGCCCGAGGGCACGCAGGTGATCCGCATCCGGGACACGCGCCATTCGTCGACCGCAGCCCTTGTCGAAGCGATGACCTGTGCGAAACGTGACCTCACGGCCGCGCTGCGCTCCAGCGCGCCCGAGATGGCGTGGCGGCGCGCGAACAGCGTGATCAGCGTCTACCGCCAGGCAGCAAAGCTGGTGTTCCGCACGCTGTCCGAAGAGGACTTCAACAACTGGAACCCGTCAGCACCCGGCGAGATCGACATCACCAGCGCGCCGGCGCTGATTGCCCAGATCGCAGCCACGGCAAAAGCTCAAGGCGTTCTTGCGTTCCAGGTGATCTACGCCTGGACGCAGGCCATCGTCGATTCGGCGAACCAGACGCAGGCGACCCCTGACGCAGTGATCGCACAGATTGATGAGGCTCTGGCGTCGATGGATGAGTCGCTCAGCGCGTTCAACAAGACGCTGCTGCTCCGGTCAAAGATCGCACCGAACACCGTTCAGACCATGGTCGTGTTCAGGCCGCACCCGCACAGCATCCCGGTACTGCTTGCGATCCCTGTTGGCGCGAGCGACACCATTCGCTCGCTGGCACCGAATCGATAACTTTCGAGAGCGGCCCCGTTCGTCATTATCAACGTACGGGGATCTCACCCCGCAACTGAAAAAGGAAAGCGCCGTGGCAAGAAAAGGCATCAACAAAGTGACCATCCTCGGGAACCTCGGGCAAGACCCTGAAGTTCGCTACGCGCAGGGCGGCGCTGCGATCACGACGATCAGCGTGGCCACCAGTGAGTCCTGGAAGGACAAGGATGGCAATCAGCAGGATCGTACCGAATGGCACCGCATCAAGTTCTTCGGAAAACTTGCTGAAATCGCCGGCGAGTATTTGAAGAAAGGCCGTCAGGTCTACGTCGAAGGCAGCCTGCGCACCGAGAAGTACACCGACAAGAGCGGCGTCGAGAAGTACGCGACGGACATTATCGCCACCGAGATGCAGCTGATTGGCGGCGCAGAACGCGGCGGTGCGAACGGCGGCGGCAACGATGATCGAAGCCAGGATCAGCATCAGGAGCCCCGATCGAATCAGGGCCAGGCTCGCGGCGGATACGCTCAGGGCGGGCAGCAGCGCCACGAGGAAAGCAACGCCCACGATCCTCACGACATCCCCTGGTAAAGGTGTGGCGATGCTCGCGTTTGTCATCCCAGCCGCGTTGGCGCTCTCAGCTGTTGCTGGAGCGCCCTACGGACAGAGCATCCTGATAGCCGCGGGGGCGCAGGCGTTGATGGCCTATGCCACGACGCCGCACAAGGCCTGGTCCTTTGCACTCGCCATCCTGCCGGCGGGTGCCGGTGTAGCCCTAAGCGCGACGATGAGCACGCCGCAAGACCCTGAGGCTGCGGCGCCACTGGTTGCCGGGGTGATCGCGCTGGCCGCGCTTTCTCTGGCGACATCTACCGCGGCGCTGGCCGCTGGAAAGCCGTCGAGGCAGGATGCAGCACGAAGCCTAGCGGCCGGTGACCCGGTCCCGGATCCAGACGAGCGGCTCGAAAAACCGACGTGTCGTGAGACGAATCTGGTCTGAGACGAAGTTCCAGAAGGGCTTGTTCATCGCTGCACGATAGCCCAAGTCGCCAGAAAAAAAAGCCCCGCAGTGCGGGGCTTCGTGATTTTTATCCGATCAAATCAGCGCGCCAGAAAGTCCGCCACGATGGACGAGAGCTCTGCGGCAAGCTTTTTAGCTTCCTTCGGCTTGTACTTCGAAAGGCAGTAGGCCAGGTAGCCCGGCAGAGCGTCCGGCGGCATCGGGTGGGCCTGAAGCAGAGCGTCCATCATCACGAAAAGCGCATCGGCACCGACCATCGCCTGCTTCGAATCCGAGGTGTAGATCCGGATGTCGACGTTGTATGAGCCTGCGGCGTCCAAACCGGTCGCCATGAATGCGCGGCCCTCGATGCGGCCGATCAGCATGTCTTCCGTACCGGACACGCCGGGCGTCTTCACCCGCACGTCGATCAGGGCGCCCGCTTCTGTGAGAATATCGGACAGCTCCTTGCCTTCACGCTCAACGGAATCAAACCGCAGGCGAAGGCTGGAGTTGCCGAACGAGGGGGACGGCGCGCGCCCAAACTGGCGCTGCAGCCGCTCGAAGGCGTTCGTCAGGTCTTGATGAATGATCGTGTTATCGGTGGCCATGAGGGCCTCATAGGTGTGGGACACCTCAAAGATAGGGCGCAAAACGTGCCCGAAAACGTCGCAACCAAGCGAGTGACAGGGGGCGTTGGGATGAACGCGCAGCTTTTGGAACGCAGCGAGGCGCTAACGGCCGCGCGCGACGTGCACACGCCAGCGCTCTACGTGCGCTACGGCGCCATGAAGGAAGCGACCAGGATCTTCGAGGCTTCCGCGGAGTTCAAGCGCAACAAGGACACCAACGCAAAGCTCGCGGCCAACCTTGCGTTAGCCCGGAGGAGCTACCTGGAGGCCTTTCAAGCTGAGGTTCAGCAGATAAGCCACGACCGACTGATCACCAGAGCCCCGGTCGCTGCGTTCCGAGAGGCCAGCAGCTCGATCCGGATCGAGATTCACCTGAGGCTGGAGCACGTCGCTGCCGTGTACTGGCCCAACGGCCCGACCGACATCCCCGCGCTTTCCCGCATGGACAGGCTGGAGGTCGCCTTCGAGCTGGGGAGCGGTGACTACATAGAGGTGGAATCCAGCGAGCACATCTTCGCGATTCTTCTGGAGCGGCACCTGAGGATCCGGTCTTCCGAGCTTGAGTTCCTTGCCGAGAAGCGCTCTGCGCGAGAAGCGTGGCGCGAGCTGAAGCACCTGATGGACGGCTATCCAGAGCCAGGCTCATGCGAGCCAGGGGCGACCGCCTGCGCCATCCATCGTCACGGCGTGCTTTGCGCTGCAGCGGATGTCCTAAGGCAGGCCGCTCAGAGGCACAGCGGCAACGAGGGGAGCTACAAGGACAACATCATGCGCATCGCCCAGTCACTTCGCGAGCAGGCCGATCGCGCCGCTGAGGACCTTGAGCGCAAACTGCTCGCCGAGTTCCGGGCCACGGCGCGCGCCGTGCTGATCGTGTGCTGGCGACAACTTTCGAGAGACGAGGCAAAAGGCATCATCTCAGGAGATGCCAGTAAAGAAGCCAGCAAAGAAAGTACGCCAGGCGCCGCCTTCGCATGACGAGGTCCTGCAGCGCCTGCGCGAAAAACCTGCGTGGGACAAGGTCGGCCGCTTCGCGGCGCTAGGCCTCAGGGAGCCGTGGCAGACGCCGCTGATCCCCCCGGACAGCTACACCGACCTTCGCCAAATATCGGCCTGCATTGCCAAAGCAGAGCCCGGGCGCGCCATCCGGATCCACCCCGCAGGCGCGCCCAAGTACGGCTATGCCATGCGCACCGGCGCACCCAAGGCCACCCTGTCGGCCAAGGACGACCGCGGGGATCCGATAAAAGTCGTGTTCATGGGCGAACACGAGACTTGGCGGCCGATCCTTGAGGCGGAAGCCCCGGAAGGCCTGTGGGTGCTGGGCGAGATCAGTCCGTGGGGCGGGTCGATGACCATGCTCGCCAAGGAGATCATCGAGCCGTGGTGGATCGGCCGGGTTCGGCCCAACTACGCGGGCAAGCGTGTGGTACTGCCAGGCGACGTGGTCCGAAGGAAGGTGGTCGGGTACTTGGCCGCGGCGGTACCGACGGCTGCGGAGTGGATCGAAACCCAGTTCGCAGACCTCATCCACCGAGACGACCTGATGGCGGCCGTAGGCCTGCCCGGCTGGACGCTGGAGCAGATGCTGGTCGAGCTCCACACGCCGTCCTCGATGGACATGGCCGCGAAGGCGCAAGACGCGATCAAGCGGATCGCTGCGCTGGCCAGCCTCGCGAAAGCGCATGAACACGTCGTCAACCGGCCAGACGCAACGCCGATCGCCTGCCCGCCGATCGCCACGCTGGTCACCGGGCTTCCTTTCACCCTGACGCCTTCGCAGGACCGGGCCGCGCGCGAGATCCTCAGCGACCTGGCCCACCCGCGAGCGATGCGGCGCGTCCTGGTTGGTGACGTTGGCAGCGGCAAGACGGCCGCATTCGGCATCGCGGTGGCCGGGGCGACCCGCGCCGGCGCGCGCGTAGCGGTGCTGCTCCCAAACATGCCGCTCGCAGCTCAGGTGCACCGTGAGCTTGCGACGTACTGGCCAGACATCGATCCACGACTGGTGACCGCAGAGAGCCCGACCCCGCCGGCGAGCGCGCGGCTGTGGGTGGGCACGACGGCGATCTTCCACCGGACTGCCGAACCCTTCGATTTCGTGGTCGTGGACGAGGAGCAGAAGTTCTCGACCCAGCAGCGCGCCATTCTTGCCGGCAACGCAGGCCACCTGTTGACCTCTTCAGCAACCTGCATCCCGCGAAGCCAGGCGCTGGCCAAGTACGGCGCGATCGGCATGTCCATCCTCGACGCCGGGCATTCCAAGAAGGACATCCGAACCGCTCTCTGGCAGCCCGAGCAGCGCCGCGAGCTGTTCCGCGAGATCCAGGACTATCTCGCCACCAAAGACCCCCTTCTGGTGATTTACCCGACCAAGGTGCCCGGCACTGTGCTGCCCGCTGAGCTGTCGGTGGAAAGCGCCGCCGGCCGGTGGGAGCCGATGTCTCCTGGCCGCGTACGGGTATTGGACGGGGACGCCCCTGACGCAACCAAGGCGTCCGTGATCGAAGACATGAAGCAGGGAAGGGCAGACATCCTGATCAGCACCACGGTGGTCGAGGTGGGCATCACCATCCCAACGCTGCGCAGGATCGTCATCGTCGCCCCGGAGCGCCTTGGCCTCACGACGATTCACCAGCTCCGCGGCCGAGTCGCGCGCCTCGGTGGAAAAGGGTGGTGCGACCTCTTTGCGGCCAACGGCCTCACTCCGAAGCAGCAGAGCAAGCTCGAGCGCTTCCTCAGATGCAAGGACGGCTTCGAAGTGGCCGACCTGGATTTGCAGCTCCGCGGCTTCGGAGATCTTGGCGTCGGCGGCACGAAGCAGTCCGGGTCGGACGACGCCTTCTTGTTCGGCGCGGGCCCAGAGATTCACCACATCGAGGCCATCGAGGGCGTGTGGGCTGCGATCTGCTCGCGCCACCAGCCAACGGGCGCTGTAGGCATGGGGGTTAGGCCTGATCGAAAAGGGTCTGGATCCATAGAGTGAGAGTCCGAACGACCCTCCTCGTGGGCATCGAAGGTCTACTGAATGAATTCCAAGAAAGCTCTTCTCGTCACCGCAATCGCCCTGTCCCTGATGGGCGTGGCGGGCGTCGCGCTCACCTCCACAGAGATGGAGTCGCTGACCTCGCGCGCTGAGTCAGGCGATCCGTCAGCGCTGCTTGAGGCCGGCAAGATCCTGCTGACCGGGCGCGGCATGACGAAGGACGTCGACCGCGGCGTTCTGTTCCTCGAGCGCGCCACCCAGATCGGCGGGACGCAGTCGGCGTTCGCGCACACTGCACTGGCGCAGCACTACGAGGTGAGTTCGGACACCTCGCCACAGGCCAAGGCCAACATGGTCCGTCACTACCGCCTTGCCGCCGGTCTTGGCGACACCGCGGCCCAGGTGAAGGTGGCCCGCATTCTTCTCGACACCCTCGACACCAACGACGACCCCGCCTATACCGTCCAGGCTCGGGCGCAGGCCCGGTCCTTGCTGGACCATGCCGCCAAGAACGGAAACGTCGACGCCAGCTGGGAGCTCGGCTTCGCTCTGACCTATGGCAAAGGCCTCGCTGCCAATGCCACAGAAGGCGAAGAGATGCTCCGCCGCGCCGCCGATCGTGGCCATACCGCAGCGTCTTACCTGCTTGCCTCCATCTTCCTGCAGAACCCGGACACGGAATCCTTCCGACCCATTTCAGCGCGCCACTACTTTGAGAGCGCCGCAAACGGCGGCCACCCCGGCGCGCTCCTCAAGCTTGCCGAAGGCTATGAGTCCGGCGCGTACTGGCCGAAGAACATCAGCAAGGGGCTGGATTGGGCCACCAAGGCTCGTGACGCTTCCGCGCCGAATGCTGCCCCCCTCTATGAGCGCCTGCTCGCCGCACAGACCGTCGAGACGGAGCGGCTGAGGAAAGAGGAAACGGCGCGCCTTGCTCTTCAGAAGGCTGAAGCTGAGCGCGTCGCTGCAGCCGCGAAAGCCAAGATCGATGAGGAGACCGCTGCCATGGCCGCTCTAACCGCCAAGGCTGCCACGGCCGCGACCGCCGCCATGGCCGCTCCCACCAGTTCATTCACGCCGACTACGGTCGCGATCCAGGGCGCGGGCTATGCGATGACGCCGGTGGCGCTGCCAGAAGCGCCCAAGGCTCTGAATCCCGAGACAAACGATTCGTCAGCACCCATCAGCGCCCAGATCCAGCAGCTTCGCGCGCAGATCGGCATGCTCACCGCGCAAAATCAGGCGCTGCGCACGCAGATGGACGCCCGGGATCGCTCCATCGCCCAGCTCACTGCTCAGCGTGATGCGGCCATGACCCAGGTGGCTGGGATCCAGACGCGACTCGAGCAGATCCAGACCGCCAGCCAGACGCATGGCGCCCCCGGCGGCGGACGTTCGCCAGCATCAGGGCAGGCGCCTTCGTCCATCGCGTCCGGCAAGAACACTGAAGGCCTGGTTGCCTACCGCGCTAAGGACTACCGGCGCGCGGCGCGCCTTTGGGACGAGTCCTCCAAGGCGGGCAACCTTGAAGCGATGAACAATCTCGGGATGCTGCACCTCCGCGGCTTCCTCGGCGCGGTCGATGTGACGCAGGCGATCAACCATTTCCGCTCTGCCGCCGACCGCGGTCACGCGACCGCTGCCAACAACCTGGGCCACGTGTACGAGCACGGCGTTGGTGTGGGGCGCGATCTCAGCCGCGCCCGCGTCTGGTACGCGCGCGCCGCGGAACTCGGCCTTCCTGGCGCACGCCAGAACCTCAACAACGTCGACGCCAGCATGGTCGCTCGGCTCTAAACGAATCACGTAGAGGAATACGAGAACATGACCAATACACCTGTGACTGACGCAGCACAACTGACCGAAGCGGCCATCGAGTGGGTGAGCGATGTGCACGCGCTCTCGGGCCAGGCGCGCATCGATGCGATCGACAATGCAAAAAAGCTCTGCGAGACCGCGCAAGCCGTCTTGGCGGAGCTTCCCAAGCAGGCCTATGGCGAGACGCTTCAAAAGCACGTTGAGCTTGCCAAGCCTCTCTTCGACGGACTGGACGGCAAAGAGCGTTTCCTGTGGCGGGTGCTGCAGCGACTCATTCCAAGCCGTCACACCTTGGCGCTGCGCGCCGAGCGCGACATCGTGATCAAACAGCCCAGTCGCGCCAGCGCCTGATGCTCCCGGAGTTACGGAAGAAGGAAACTTAACGACATGCAGAACAACAACACCAACAAGCACCTCGAGCCGCTGAAGCTCAGCGAATGGCACCTGGTGCGCGACATCACCATCCCGCTGTTCATTCAGGACAACGCGCAGAGCCGGACGACCGAAGCAGACATCGAGAACGCGATCTGTTTCACCGGCGAGCCGCGCGCGCGCCGCCTGCTCGATCCCGGCGACAAGGACTCATTCGCGAAGATGGTCAGCATCTTCGGGCAGGTGGACCCGTGGCTGGCCATGGGCCACCGCCGGTTCAAGATCCGCGAGGGCGGCCTGTCGTTCCGTGCACAGGTTGGCCGGCATGCCGAGGGCGAAGACCTGCAGCTGCGCGTTCTGCCCGAGACGGTGCCGTCGCTCGACGAGCTGCGCATCCCCGACGTGTGGCGCGCGCTGATGATGGATCCGGACCTGCTCAACGGCGGCCTGATCCTCATCACTGCGACCAACGGACAGGGCAAGACCACGACGTCGTCTGCGATCGTCCGCAGCCGCCTTGAGACCTACGGCGGATTTGCCAACACGGTTGAAGACCCGATCGAGCTCCCGCTTCAGGGTGTCTGGGGTCATGGCGTCTGCATGCAGCGCCCGGTCGACCAGTTCGAGACTGAAGGCACCGCTCCGGGCGACGGCTACTACCTCGCCCTCATGGAGACCCTGCGTCAGTTCCCGGCGATCAGCGGTGGCGGAACGATCCTGTTTGCCGGCGAGATCCGCGACGCACAGACCGCCGCCGAGACCCTGAAAGCGGCTATCAACGGCCATCTGGTGATCGCCACGATCCACGCCAAGAGCGAGGCCTCGGCACTGCGCCGCATGGCAACGCTTGCGGCCGGCGCGAAGGATAGCGCTGACATCGACACCGTGCGCGATCTGCTGTCCGAAGCGATCCGCGGTGTGTTCTACCAGCGCCTGTCGTGGAGCAAGGAAGCTGAGGCCACCGGCTGGAAGCGGGGCGAGGTAGGTGGTGGCCTGCTCTGGAGCGAGTCGACGAACAGCCAGGTCGGCAAGATGATCAAGGAAGGGAAGTTCGATGACCTGCACAAGATCGCAGCAAACCAGCGTGCCGCCATCAACCCACTGATCGGGACGAAGCCTTCGGGCAATCAGGTTCGAGAGCTGCTGCGAAAAACAGGCGCCTGAGCCCACCCTTCAAGTAGCCCCGGTCCGCCGGGGCTACTTCGTTATGGGCAACAAAACCCAACCATGCAAAAGACAGTGACGGTTGGCGTAGCTCAGCGCCAAAAGCCGCACCGATACTGGCTCTCATGTTCAAACGACTCGTCAACGCCATCACCGGCGGCTTTCTAGGGGGCGACCCGGCAAAAGCCGGCCAGCCGCGAGCGATCTCCGTGGTCGAGAAGGGCGTGTCCGAGCACCTGAATCCGGGTGCTCCATTCGTCGAAAGTGACGGTAACAGCCCGGTGCCGCGCTGGCCTGAGTTTGGCGCCGCCATGGTGTCCGCAAGCCCGGACGAGCTTCTTGCGACCCAAACCAAGCTGATCGACAAGCTGCTTGAGTCGACGCCGCTGTCGCCCGTGAAGTTCAAAGAGCTGATCGTTCCCGCACTGGCGCGCTATGCCTCGTGGGTGCATCTCCTGCCTGCATCTGAGCAGCACCACCACTTCGGGCCCGGTGGCCTGCTTCGGCATGGGCTTGAGGTGGCAGTACATGCCGCGCGCATGGCCGACGGCAAACAGGTCGGCATGGATCTCGTGCCCTCTGAGCGCAACCTCTATTCCCCGCGCTGGAAAGTCGCTGCGATGTTCGGCGGCCTGTTGCACGACATCGGCAAGCCGCTGGTCGACTGCGGCGCCACAGACCCCAACCGCACGGCCACCTGGCCGGCCCAGGCCGGCCCGCTGTACGAATGGCTCACCGAGAACCAGCTGAGCCACTACCGAATTTACTGGCGCTCTGGCGCCCGCCACGAGCGGCACAAGGCGATCGGCACGTCGGTCGCACGCGAGATCCTTGGCAAAGACCTGCTGCGCTGGCTGAGCGAAGAGCCGACGCACGAAGTGGTCGACCTGATGATGCTCTCGATCGCCCAGGGGCGGACCTCAGGAAACCTGATGTCCCAGATCGTTTCCAAGGCAGACAGCCTGTCCGTCGAGGAAGACCTGAAGCAGCTCGCCAAGCGGACCCAGTCGAGCGGGCAGGGCGGAAGCGTCAGCAACTGCTCGCGGATCATCTCCGAGCTGCGGGACGTCATCGAGTCCGGAAAGATGGCCATCAACAAGCCTGGTGAGCCGCTGTGGTGGACCACGGAAGGCCTGTTTGCCATCTATCCCCGGGTCCTCGACGAGGTGCTCCCGAAGCTGGTGGCCAAGCAGATTCCGGGTATCCCTGCGTCGAAAACAGAGATCGCAAGCATCCTGGTCGAGACCGGGTTCCTCGTCGCTGCTGAGGCAGAGACCGTCGACGGCAAGCAGACGTCAACGACCTGGGACCTCCACATCACCATGGAAGCAAAGGGTGAGGCGGTCGCGACCCACAAGATCCGGGTGATTCGATTCGCAGACCATGAGGTCGTGGTCGGCAACCGGCCGCTACCGCTGCCCGTCAAGGCGGAAGCCAAAGCGCCCTTCGTTGACGTAGGCAAGATCGACAAGAACCTCGAAGCGGTCAAAGTCCTGTCGGTAGACGAATCGGCAAGCACTGACCCGGCGAACCCCGCGCCTTCGGATGGCGCGCGTGCTCCTGCGCAGGACGCATCGCCCGCGCAGCAGGCAAGCCCAAGCAGCCTCGTCCCCTCGATAGAGGTCACGGGTGGCAGCCAAGGCGGCAAGAACGTTCGCGACTTTGCAGACGCGCGCAGCGCCGAGAAAGCGATCGCCCGCGACAAGCGCGGCATCCCCAACGCTTTGACGCTCGAGCAGATCATGGAGCGCCTGCAGGCTGCCGGCATGGAGGGCGCTGCCATTGCTGAGGTGTTCGATCGAATCCGGGACGCCCGCATGGGCTTCAACGAGGACTACACCGAGACCCTGGATGGACTGGCCGTTCGCTATCCCGAGGGCTTTGAGGGGCTTGGCATTCCGGCGTCTGACCTGATGACCTCGTTCGCACAGAAATCGTGGCTCGTGATCGAGTCCGGCAGCGACCGAAAAATCAACGAGCGCGCGTTTGGCGACAACCGCCGGAAGTGCCTGATTTTCACGGGCCTCGCGGGCAAGGCTTGGGAGGCGATTAAGAAGGACGACACCAACGTGCTCACGGCGAGGAAGCGTCCAGCGAAGGTCGAGCAAAGAGCGCCGGAACCTGCCGCCAAGCCCGAGCCTTCGCGTGCGACAGAGGCGGACGCGAGGCGCCAAGACAAGCCGCGGCAGCAGCAGGATCAGGCGTCCCGCTCGGACGGCCGCAAGCCGCAGGGTTCCGCTCAGCGTCCGGCGCCAGCGCCGGGAGCCGACGATCGCGCGCTCCAGAAGTCGCCGCAGGCGCCCACGCGAACCGATGACCGTCCGCCGCAGGGCTCACAGCAGCGGCCACAGCAGCCACAGCAGCCACAGCAGCCGCGACCGGACGATCGCGCTCCTCAGGGCACGACGCAGCGTCCGGCGCAGCCTCAAGCGCCGCGATCGGAAGACCGCGCGCCGAACGGACCCTCTGGGCAGCCGTCGCAGCAGCAGGCCCAGCGTGCGGAAGATCGCAAGCCACAGCCACCAAAACAGGAGCCGGTAAAGCCGCAGGAACAGCTGCCAGACACCGCGGCTCTAAGCCAAGCCTTGCCGAGCGGGGAAGAGACACCTGTAGTGGAACCCAAGGTGCTTCGCGCCGATCCCGCCGTGAATATCTTGAATGACCCGCCCAAGCCGAACGAGGGCGAAAAACCGTCAGTAAACACCTCTTCCATTGTTGCAAAGACCATTTCTGACTTGACGCCGACCCTTACGCAAGCGATCAAGAGCGCGGCTCGAATGACGCTGGAAAGGGACCTGCTGAAGCAGGGAATTTTGCTTACGGAAGCGACGCCTGACCAGATCAAGCATGTGCTCCTCGAGTTCGGGGATCGAAATGGGGTCGCTCACGCACCTCTGGGCTACGCGCTGCTCGAAGGCGTCCCGCTGATCTTTGCGCCCATGCCGCCGATGTACAGCTTCGCTGCCATCGAAGAGCCCCGGTTGAATGCTGCATTCCCGCTCAGCGAAGAAGACCGGAAGCGCCTTGATGGGTCGCTCGCTCGAATTCGCGCCAGCCAGAAGAACACGGCTATCCCGACACCATGAAAGACCTCCTGAAGTTTGAGAATCCCTTCCGCCCCGTGTTCGAGTACGTCTCGGGGATCTCTTGGGGTATCGCCGCCGCGGGGATGGTGGTCATTTCTTTCGTGATGCCTTACCCGCCAAAGCTGATGCTCGGCTTCGCTGCGTTCGCGCTGGCCATGGCCCTGTATCGATCGCTGCCGGGATTCAAGCTTGAAAAAATAAAGAAGGCGATGGGCAACGGCGGCGAGCTCACCTTCATGACACGCGAGGAGCTGCTTGCCATCTGCGCCAGGAAGCCTGATCACCTGTTCCTTGGTTTCGGATTTGCCTGGGGTCGAGATGAGGCGCAGCTGGCAGACGTGATCACGCGCCACGATCCGGGAACGTTGCTTCCTCAAGACATCAGCAGCAAGGGCCAGGCCTGGCTGCACGGCGTCGGCGCCACGCGCGAAGAGCCAATCTTCATGCCCGTTAGCCATGCAGGAACACACACGCTGATCTTTGGCACCACGGGCTCAGGCAAGACCAGGAAGTTCGACAGCCTGATCGCGCAGACGGTGAACCTGGGCCACTGCGTCATCATCGTTGACCCCAAGGGCGACATCGACATGTGCGAGGCCGCACGGCTCGGCGCGGAGGCCAGCGGACGTAAGTTCGCCTACTTCCATCCTGCCCGGCCGGAGATCTCGGTGCGGATCGATCCGCTCAAGAACTTCAACCGCGCCACCGAGCTTGCGACCCGCATCGCAAACCTGATTCCATCTGAGTCCGGCAACGACCCCTTCACGGCCTTCTCTCAGATGGCGCTGAACAAGGCGTGCGAAGCGCTGCTGTTCATCGATGAAAAGCCGAGCCTCGTGCTTCTGCGCCGCCTCTTTGAGGCCGGCATGACGGAGCTGATGATCAAAGTGCTGACGACGCACTTCGAGCGGTCTCGCCCATCGCGCGATCCAAGTGGCATGGAGCGCGCTGACGGCTGGTACACCCAGTTCAAATCCTATGAGGCGAAAGCCTCCGGCAAGGGCCGGGAGATCTACGCCGCTCAGATGGTGTCGTTCTACCGCGACCACATCCAGGGCGATTTCGCGAACAGCACGGTCGAAGGCTTGGTCTCCTCTTTCGAGCACGACGCCACCCACTTCGGCAAGATGGTCACGAGCCTCATGCCGATCTTGAACATGCTCACCAGCGGACCGCTCGGACCGCTGCTCTCCCCCGACTACGAGGATCCGAACGACGACCGCCCGATCCTCGACTTCGGCAAGATCACGCGCACCGACATGGTCGTGTTCTTGGGTCTCGACAGCCTGTCCGACTCGATGGTGGCCTCAGCAATCGGCTCGCTCTTCCTGTCCGACCTGACCGCCGTCGCCGGCGATCGCTACAACTTCGGCGTAAAGAAAGAATTCATCCCGATCAGTCTCTTCATCGACGAAGTCAACGAGGTGATGAACCAGCCGCTGATCCAGCTGCTGAACAAGGGCCGCGGTTCGGCGTTCTTCATCTACATGGCCACGCAGACCTCGTCGGACATCATCGCAAGGCTCGGGAGCAAGGAACTTGCCGCCAAGACCTTCGGCAACGTCAACAACCTCATTGTCCTGCGCTGCAACGATACCGAGACCCAGGAATTCATCGCCGAGAGCTTTCCTGAGACGGTGATCCGCAAGATCGACGTCACCTTCAGCTCGAAGAACGAGGTCAACGATCCGCTGACCTTCTCCGGAACGATGGCCGAAAAGCTGTCCGAGGAAAAAGTGCCCCTGGTGAGCCCGAAGTATCTGGCGCTGATCCCCGACCTCCAGGGTTTTGCTCGTATCTCGGGCGGGCGGGTTGTCAAGTGGCGAGTGCCCATCCTGATACCAACTCCACAGAAACTGGAAAATGCGGCATGATCATCCCGGCTGCAAGTCGCAGTTCAGCGGAGTCGCAAATGCGTGCGTTTATGCTTCGCAAAACGGCGAAGGAAACGCTTACCCAGGCTCTGCGGACAACGAAACTCGGGCTCCCCGCCAGGGTTATCTTTTTGCGCCTGCCGGCATTGCGCGACGTGACCGAGGCCATGGCCTGGTATTTCACGGACCGGCTTACCTTCCCGCGAGACGCCTGGAACACCGACCATCGGCCGCTGCTCCATGTTTGCTTGCAGCATGCGTTCCAGCGCGCGGAGGCTGCGTTCGAGGAGTCCGATAGCCCAGACCCCAATGCGGTCGCGGCGGCGTACCTGGGCGGGCTGTTCTACGTCGCCCACTTTGCCCAGAACGTCAGCGTGTCCTCGCCTGACGGCGAGCTCTGGAACCCGATGGCTGGGCCACCCTTGAGCGAGTGGGCGTCGCGCTTTCCCTCGATCGACGTGGACGCTGAGACGACGCCTGATCGCCCGCTGCTGGCCCCCGCAAGCGCGCGCATGGCGCTGCTGACGAAGCTCGCTTCTGGCAGCACGCTCGCGGCGCTCGGTGCGCTTCTGACCAAGGTCTACGACCAGGAGGCGAGCCAGTCATGAAGAAGGACGCCGCACTTTGGTACAAGATTGTCGTCGGGACGATGCTCTACGTCAGCATCTTCATGTTGGTTATGAAAGAGGAGTGGCTGACCCGATCGATGGAGATCGAGCGCCAGTACAACCACGACTTCTACTCAGGTGACTTTGCGCAATGGGCTGAAGACAAGGCCACGGCCAGCTACGAAGTCCTGTGGGTCAAGAGCGAGATCCTGCCGCACTCGTTCGACATGTTCATTCCAAGCCAAGAAGAGATCGACAACCAGAAGTTCATGAAGGACTTGGGTGAGCCGGCCTTTAATTGGGTCGAGGGCCGCCTGAGGGCCTTCTGGACGCTCGTCTGGTCGACGCACATCAGGTTCTTCTCGGTAGCCCTCTGGGCGCCCTTCCTGCCCTTCCTGATGCTTCCGTGGCTGATTGATGGCTGGGTCAAGCGCGAGATCCGAAAGTTCACGTTCGACTTCAGCAGCCCCATTCAACAGCAGTACGCGATGAAGCTGATCGGGACACTCCCGCTGATCTTCATCATCGCGCTCACCATGCCGTTCCCGATGCACCCACTAACAACCCCCCTGATCGCCATCTGTATTGGCATCGCAGGGCAGGTGGCCGTGGGCCAGTTCATGAAGCGGGCTTGAGCCGGCGAAGCGTCGCCGCGGATGCAAATGAAAAAGCCGGCGCGATGCCGGCTTTTTCGTCTCCGGTGAATGACCCTCAACCGATCCCGAACATCCCCGTGCGAAACAACCCCGCCTCGGAGAGGAACCGCGAATGCTCTTCGTCCATCCGAAAGCTCATATAGAGCAGCGTCTTGGCGCGCGTCATCCCCACGTAGGCCAGCCTGCGCTCCTCCTCGAGATCGCTGTCCTGCATGGGCAGCGTTCCCGCGTTGTTGCCAAGCATCCAGACGTGGTCGAACTCCAGGCCCTTTGAGGCATGGAGCGTAAGCAGGGCCACGCCCTTGCCCTTGTCATCTCGGCTGCGCTTCATGGAGTGCAGACGATCCATCAGCGTGCCCTTCATGCGGCCGACTTGTGCCGCAGCCGACGTCAGGCGCCTGGCGTCGTCGGATTTGGACTCCGCGCCCTTCGACAACACCGCATTCTTCGAGATGAAGTGGGCGATGCCGTTGCAGGCGAGCGCCAGGCCCTTCGGGTCGCCAGAGCGAAACATCCGCTGCCAGTCGCCGCAAGACTGCTGCGCGCTGGCCATGAAGCTCTTCTCGTCCTTGCCGGCCTTACCGGGAAGCCTGCCATTGATGAAGCGGTCGAGGCTGCCGGCCTCCTCAGAACGGAAGGTGGCCACGATCTCGTCCATCATGCCGCGTGAGACCGTGCAGGCCCGGAACATCGCATCGATACCCATGAGGTCGCCGCGAGCAAACGACATCAGTACGTCGTAGAGGAGCGATGGCGCCTTCAGATCCCAAAAGGACGTGCCGCCCGGGCGGTAGTAAGGGAATGCATCGCCGATAGCGACCTCGACGTCTTCGAGCATGCTGTTCGTTCGCGCGAGGATGGCCCACTGAGGCGGCGCACCGGTATCGCGAACCGTCTCGATGCAGCGCTTGATTTCAGCGAGGCGATCGATGCAGCTGACGACCGAGACCACGCCGGTCTCGGTGCTCGCGGTCGCCAGGTCTTTCTCGACGCGCGCGCTGTTGTGCATGATCAGCCGTGCCGCTGGCTTCAAGATTTCCAAGCTGCACCGATAGGTCCGATCGAGGTTCACCTGCAGCGCTTCAGTACGATCACGGAAGTCGATCATCCCGGCAAAACCCATCGCGCCGCGCCAGCCGTAGATGCTCTGGTCGTCATCGCCGACGATGGTGACCAATACGCCGTTGCGCACGTGCTCCATCACCCAGGCCAGCTGGATGGCGTCGGTATCCTGGAACTCGTCGACGAGCATCCAGCGAACGGGGATAGGCGGAATCGAGCCGTCTCGCATCCCCTGGACGGCGCGCAGCAGGAGGTCTGAGAAATCCCAAGCGCCATGCTGGCCCTTCAGGATCTCGTAGCGCCTGAAGGCGTAGACCCGCGGATCCTTCTCAGGGTTCGGCAAGATCAGGTCAACGTCGCGCTTCCAAGATTCCACGGCCTCGATCAAGTCGTCGAGATCCAGGTCGGCATCCTTGGCTTCCGAGGACTGGATGGCGTCCATCAGGAGCCGCCTCGACTGCCCGCCGTTCATCAGCTTGAACCGATGCCCCGCCTTCTCACATTGGCGCTTGCAGAGCCCGTGGAAGGTACCTGAGATCACCCGCTTCGCCCCTTCCGGGAACTGGCGCTTGATCCGGTCTTCGAGGGAGGTTGCCGCCTCAGAGGTAAAGGTCACGGCGACGATCTTGCCCTCGGCCGACGATCGCAGCAGGAACTCCGCCCGATGCTTGAGCACGGTCGTCTTTCCGCTGCCAGGGCACGCGGGGATGAGGAGGTGGCCGACCGTCTGGGTCGCGCGCTGCTGGGCTTCAGAGAGCATTGGGCTTCAAAAAAAGCGCCCGGACATGCCGGGCGCGGGGAGGGGAAATGGAGAGGATTTAAGCGGCAACTTTGGTCGGACGCGCCGACTCGCGATCGGCCTCGACTTCGCGGCGGGTCTTCTTGTCCGCGCGCAGCGAGTTACGGGCACGCACCCACAGGGTGGTCGTCTCTTTGACGAAGGTCCACAGGGCCTTGCGGTGGAAATTGATCATGTTCCACTTGTGGCTGTCCTTGATGGCGCCTTCAATCCACAGGGACTCGGCCATCCAGTACAGCTCGTCGATGCGACGAATCACCCTCAGCATTCGGCGGGCGAACGGGGTGTAGATCGGCACCACCTTGCTTTCCGGGCTGGAGAACGATTTCTCGCCCAGCTCGATGTCGTTCTCGCGGGCAACGACCTTCAGGCGGCCGATCTCGTCATCGACGGCTTTCTCTACCGCAGCGATCCGGGCATCGACAATGTCGAGCAGCTCGGCGGCCTTGGCCTCACCGATCTCGCGCGGCAGAAAGTTCTGCAGCTTGTGCATGACGATCTGGATCTGCACGTACCACAGGCCGAAGTTCCGCTGCACGGTCTTGTGGCCAAGCTCCAACGGCTCGTGGCGCACGGCTGTGCTGTCGCCCTCGGGAACCCACGTCAGGGCGTCGAGCCGGCGCTGCGCCTTCTTCTCGTTGCGCTCGGCCTGCGGGCCGCTGGGACGCGAGGTTGCATCGGCGTCGAAGCCGGGCGGCAGATCAGCAGTGGTGGTGACGGATGCGGCGTTGTCTTCGAGAGCAGCGTTCATGCGGGAATCCTTATGGCTGAGAGGGTCGTGGCAGGCCTCCGTAGGAAGCGGGCCGTGAAGCCAGTGTCTGTCCGGAATGGACGACGGAACCACGACAACCCGCCAAGGAGAGGAGGGGGTAAGGCTTGATCCGCGCAGGCGAGATGCGGCAACCTAAATCCACTTCGAGCGCTTGCGCTCAGCTTCGAGGGAGCTCCCCTCAACACCTCTAGCTCCACCACCCCAGCGACTTTTGTCGCCTTAGAGACCCCCCGCAGCCTCGCGCTGCCGACCTGAGTCCGCTGCTACATGCGCGGTCTCACCTAAATCCTCGTTCGCGAGGTCGTCTTTTTAGACGCTACTGCCCTTCAGCGGTTTTTCTCCGCTGTCTGGCTAGAAGTTTGCTGCCTTGTTGAACGGGACAAGCCTGACGGTTTGCATCCTTCGTTGGAGACGACACAGCCCAACGATCCAAGGAACAACAGCACTTCCTAGAGGAAAGATCACGCCCATGGCGTTTTCGTAGCGCCGGAGACGGGCGCTATTCCTCTCGAACTCTCATGACCCTGCGCGGGGCACTACCCCGCATGGGGCGTGCTCTGTGCCGGGTCGCACTTCTATCCCCGGCCGCATCCGGGGTCTTTCACTTACACCTCGGAAATGCGGTTCGAGGATTAAAGGATCGACATGGCACGTACGACTCGCAAAAACAATGTGGTGACGATCGGCTCGCTGGCCCCCAAGGCCGCCGCAGCCCTCGCAGTTTTGGTGGTTGGGTACGCAATGTTCTCGGTAGCTTTTGCTGCCGACGCGGCCGTAGCCGCTGCTTCTGCGAAAGCAGAATCGACCATCAACGTGATGTCAGGCGCCTCGCGCGCCCAGCAGATCGAATGCATCGAAACGGGAGTGGGCTGCTAATTAGCCCACTCCTCTAAACCCCGGCCCTCGTTCCCACGAGGGCCGGGCCTCCACTCAAGCCCCTTGCCATCAGGGGATTTGAGCGGGGGTCCGGCCCCCGTGACCAGCAACTCACTTTGGAGAACGAACGATGGCCGCACTTATTTTCAATCCGGGGATCAATGAACTCTTCACCAACTCGGGATGCCTGCATCCGATCCCGAGCGAAGTGACCGACCAGTCGGAAGAGCATGAACTGCTCGACTTCGCCTGCCGCTGGGCCTACAAGGCTGGCTTGATCGATCACGACGAGCTCAGGTTCTCTCTGGCGAAGCACGCTTAAACGCGCATCACCGGGGCCGGACACGATTCCCATGGAAGAGCGGCGAGGGCAACCTCGCCGCTCTTTCCGTAAGTGCGGTGCACACCGCCTTTACGGAAGGAGCGACGCTCCTGATTCACACGTCCATACCGGACGCTGCTCGGGCACACCCCGAAAACCACCCCAACCGTGGGAGACCTCTCCCACCAGGGAAGAACCGTCTCCTGCACAAACGAAGGAGACTCTAAATGTCTGGAAACAACATCAACATCATCGTCGGCCGCATTGCCAACGATGCCCGCAAGGTGGTCAGCAACAGCGGAACGCTTTTCAAGTTCTCCGTTCCCACTGACGCCGGCCCCGACAATACGACGTGGCACAACGTCGACTACTGGTTGCGCAACGACAAGCGCGTCGACTACTTCGAAACGCGGCTGAAAAAAGGCGCAGTGGTCTACATCGTTTCGGAGATCCGAATGGAGACCTTCAACGAGAAAGACCGCTACGTCGCCAAGGCTTCTGAGGTCACCATCCTCCAGACGCCGCCTGGCTTCGAGTCGCGACGCTCGGAAGAAGACGAGTACGGCGTTCCGGCTCAGCAACAGCAGCCGCAGCAGCATCAGCAGCAGCAGTACAACGCTCCGCTGCCGAGCTACCCGCCGCATCAGCACTCCGCACCGGCACCCGTGCCGCAAAGCCATGCGCCGCTCCCGCACTACAGCGCACCGCCGCAGTACAGCGCGCCGCCGCAGCAAATCCCGACCGGCTACGTCCCGGCCCCGCAGCACCACACCCCTGCGCCGCCGCCGACTTCACCGATCCAGTTCTAAACCACACCACCCCAGCGCGAAAGCGCATTTAGGAGAACCCCATGAGCGCAATGCTCGAAGTCAAACGCGGCCCGTTCGCTGGCCGTCCGCTTGAAGCAAACCTCACCCCGTCTGCGAACGCCATCACCACGATGGCCATCGTGGGTCTGGTGGAGGCAACGCAGCTTTTTCTAGAGACGTTCAAGCCCACCGAAGGGTGGGCTGTGACGGTCGAAGGAACCCTGATGGACCTCAACATGGTCCCTCTCGCCAACGAGCTTGTTGGGAGCGACGTTCGCTGCCCGACCGCTCTGTTCAAGGCAGCTTTGCTGAAGGATGGAGCAGTGGTGAACCAGGCCAGTTCGGTCTGGATCATCAGCGGAGCAACAGAGTGGGAGAAGGGTGAAACGAATGCCCGACTCCGTCTGTACGCCGCACTGGGCTTGCCGATCCGGCAGGATCTCGGCCTGGTCGATCTGACCGGTAATGCGTTCAAGCCAAAGCTCTTGGCAGTACCGAGCCCTTACGCGAAAGCAAAGGACGAGGCGCCGCCGAAGATCCAAGACTCGAGCGTCATCGACAGCGTCCCAGTGGACGTTGAAGAGCCGGTCGCAGAACAGGTTCAGTCCGCACCGGAGCCGGTTGTTGAAGCACCGATCAGCGAGCCGTTGGCGCTGACGTCTGAGAAGCCTGAGAGCTCGCCGGTTCGCCGGCAGAAGGGCTCGCCGACTGACCAGCCCGCAAAGACCGTGCTTGAGAACATCAAGCGCATCTGCGACATGCGGGGCATCGACATGCCGGAGCTTTCGACCAAGCAGGACGCTGAGACGTTCCTCAAGTCGATCCTGACCCGGAGCGCGTAATGACTCCCATCAACCTGTCACCCAGCAAGGTGGCGAGCTACGAGAACTGTCCGAGGGCGTACTTGTACCAGTACGTCCTGAGGATCAGGAACACGGAGGAATCCGTGAACCTGGGCTTCGGGTCAGCCATCGGAACCACCGTCGAGAAGTACATCCTCTCGACCGTGGACGGCAAGCCGAACGACCCCGAACAGACGTTCCTCACCACTTGGAGCGCCTTTCTGGAAAACAACGTCGTGACCTTCCCAGCGAAGTTCACGAAAGACGACCTGACCGATACCGGCATGTCGCTCGCGAGGCAGCTTGCGGGTGCATGGGAAGACACGGGCTACATGGCCTGCGTCGACCGGGAAGGGGTTCCGGTCCTCGAACGCAACCTTTCGGTAAACGTCGGAAACGGCGTGACGCTGAACACCAAGCTGGACATCCTCGTGATGAACCTGGACGGAGAGGTGGGCGTCGTTGACGCCAAATCGCCCGCACAGGAATCCAGCGAGCTGTTCGTTCAAAACGCAGAGCAGCTCACGGCCTATCAAGTGGCCGTGGACGCTCATGCGGAAGCACTGGGCATCCCCAAGGTGGACTTCGTGTCCTACTGGGAAATGTTGAAGAAAAGGATGCCGGGCCCGAAGTCTCCAAAGACCTACCTGGGACCGGTCATCTGCCAGCCAAAGCCTGTGCAAGCGCGCGACACGGCCGATGTCGAAGACTACGTGGGGAAACTCCATGCGGTCGCCGAATCGATCCGAGCCAAGCGCTTTCACAAGAGCCCGCGGATGGCGTTCAATACGCCCTGCAACATGTGTTCATTTTCAAAGCTATGCGTCGAAAAAAATCAGACCGGCTTCGTCATCCCACAAGGTGTCGACACCAAGGCTCTGCTCAAGGCGGCGTAAGCCCTCAGCCCTCTCCTACCAAGGAGGGGGCTTTTTTAATTGCAAACGCCATGTGGCGCGGCCAAGAAGGGCTCTCCCGGCAGATCGCGGTGGCCAGCGACGGCGCGGGCAACCAGCACGGCCGCACCCGATGGTGAAAGTAGTGCCTTTTGCCTACATTCGCCGGCGGAAATAGTGCCTTTTGCCCTACATCCAGTCGCGTTTGCGTCGCCCCGTTTGGCTGCAGCCCAGCGCAGGCAGGGCTTTCGATAGCGGCTTATGCCCTACCGCTCAGGCGCACGCCAAGGAATACGTCCCAACCGGACACCCAAATGAGGGGGTAGGGGGGGATCGCGCCGGCTGGTGACAGCTAGTCTGATCTACATCACCGGGGAACCCCGGACACGAATGCCCTCATGAAGTACACGATTGAAGATGGCCGGATCCACGTCTGGTCGAACGACGAAGCGGTGCACTTGATGATCATCGCGAGGCGCTCGCCCACAAGCGACGCGACTCTTGCGCAGGTGCGCTGTGAGCCGATGCCCATGTTCGAGGTCAAGCCCGAGCAGGCAAAAGAGATCACTGGCGATTGGACATGGACGGGATCTGCGGCAGATGCAAGCCGGATCGTGGACATGACCGCCGCCGCACTGTTGACCCGCCTTGCGCCTGAGAAGGCTGCATCCAAGCGCGCAAGCGCCTGGCGCGCGCGGGTTTTGAACTCGCTCTTTGGTCCGCTCGACGCTGAGAAAGCGGAGCGACAGAAGGGCTGATTTTCGCCACTTGGCGACCGACGGCCGGATAGCCGAAACCACCCTCTGGGGGCGACATCGTCCCCTTAGGGGAGGTGCGCTCTCTAACCTTAGGAGAGACACCATGTTTGCACCGACCTTCGGTCACGGTCCCGGCCGCGATTTCAGCAACAGCAACACCCGTCAGGCTGACGCCTTCGGCCGCGACGACTACGACCGCTATGCGGACGGCGTTGTTCGCTGCCAGGCGGCCATCGATTTCCTCGATGGCAAGCGCATGGATCCGGAGATCACCCCGGCCGAGCACTCTGAAGCCCTCGCAGCGATCGCTGCTCGGCGGGGAGTCTGAGATGGTCACGAAAGAATATCTTCGTGAGTTCGCGCGCTTCCTCGATGAAGCAAGCGATGCCGAGATAGAGCGCCGTATCAAGATCTGCGAGGACTCGATCCACCGCTTGTCGGTGGCAAAGGTTCCCCAGAAAGCCTTGGTTGGCGATCTGAAGTTCCTCCTGCGTCGCGTTCGCGAAGAGCAGGCGGCACGCGCCGAGGTAAAGGCTCTTGCGGATCTCCGCAAGGCGTCGTAACCACGGAAAGGGATGCCCGCTCTGTCACCCGACAGAGCGCGGCATCCACCTCTTCTTCAGACCCCCAGATCACGGCATGCAGTACGTCGTCGTGAC
>Ga0335395_10000054_pt1 | contig 80009 bp, 54 predicted proteins | sample MAT02_FD_205744 | JGI IMG/M metagenome (GOLD analysis project Ga0335395, IMG submission 205744) | Freshwater microbial communities from Lake Fryxell liftoff mats and glacier meltwater in Antarctica - MAT-02 (spades assembly) (version 2) ...
GAGCGCACATGCGCCCGCCACCGCCACGTCTCCGAACACCTCATCGACCGAACCTCCCCACGAGAAAGACGCGAAGCTCGGGGAAATCAGCTCACATAGGAAGGTGCGGTGGGCGGACGCTTACGTTCGACGCGCATCCCGGTGCCAAGCGCGAACTCACCCAGCGCCCGAACGAAAGCGATTGCGACCATGGATAAGCCGCCGGTGGTGTTGACGCCAGCGCCGTGACATCCAGCTGCGCACACGAAATCTCGGGTCACCTCCCGCCTCTCGCCTCTTGCCTCTCGATTGCAGCGCGCGTCTGGCCACTCTCTTTTCAGAGCGCTCTGGGCGGGGCTCGGCGCGGATCGCCGGATCCCAACGCGAGGCTGCTTCATCTCCGGCCATCGAGCCCGGCGCTTCACGCGACCCATCCGCGGGTCCCTTTGACGGCAGCAAATGTCGCGCTGCGGATGGCCGAACCCCAAAGCTGCAACCGCCAGCGATCTGCTGCTCTCTACTGAGGAATCAAAAAATACGCTCCGCCCGCTTTTCGGCGTGGCTCGATTTGAAGACGTGCCCTGAACCGTTCGGCTCGACGTCTGCGCCGGGGCGGTCCTCGACCGCTGCGCGCGCTTAGGCCCACTGCCAGATCGCTGCCGACGGCCGGGGGCCGGGTCTGCGCTGCGCAATGGGGCGCGCGCGACGAGTGTTCGGACTATTCTCCCGACTCATGCGTCGCTGCGGCCACGGGCTGGCTGCGGAGCTCCGCCGAAGGATTGACGGGCTCTTGCCGCCCTGCCGCGCATCCTCACCTATCATTCTCGAACAAGGCCTTCCCATGCGCTCTGTGCTGTGTTCAGCGGTTCTGGTTGCGCTCTCCTTTTCGTCTTTGGCGGTATTGGCGCAGGAAGCGCGCCCCGGGCCGTCCACCTGGAGCGCAGGGGTGATGGGCATCGTTCGCGATACGCCCTATCTCGAAGCCGACAACGACAACCTTGTTGTGCCGTTTGTGCAGTACGAAGGCGAGCGCCTGTACTTCCGCGGGCTGGCGCTGGGCTGGCGGGTAGACCCCGAGGCCGAGATCCGAATCGAGCTGATCGCGCGGGCGCGCCTGGACGGCTTTGAGGCCAAGGATTCGCCGGTGTTCGCCGGCATGGCTGAGCGTAAGCGCTCGCTGGAGCTGGGCGCGAATGCCAGCCGGCAGCTGGGCCCCGGGCGGATCGCCTTTGAGGTGTTTACCGATGCCCTTGACCGCAGCGGCGGGCAGGAGCTCGACCTGCTGTGGCGCGGCGACTTCGGCCGCGGGCCGTTCCGGCTGCAGCCTGAGCTCGGCCTGCGCTGGCAGAGCAGCGATCTGGTCGACTACTACTTCGGCGTGCGCGCTGACGAAGCGCTGCTCGGCCGGCCGGCCTACCGAGCCGACTCAGCGCTGGTGCCGCGCATCGCACTCAACGGCTTTGCCCCGCTCGGCGGCAATTGGGGCCTGTTTGCGCGCCTAAGCTATGACGATCTGCCTGCGGAGATCACCGACAGCCCGCTGGTCGGCAGCGACAGCGAGCGTCGGGCGTTCATCGGCTTGGTCTACGGTTTTCGATAGCGCCGCATAGCGCTTGGCCGGAGGCGGTTCGTCGCATCCGGCCAGGCGCCAACGCAGCGGATCGATCAGTGTGCGTGGTCGGCGGACGGCTTGGCGCCGCCGTCGGCGCTCACGGCGAACTCCAGCTGCATCTGCTCGCCGTCGTCGAACACCAGCAGCACTGGAACCTTCTCGCCCTCGATGAAGGCCGGGTCCGGGTTGAAAAACATCAGGTGTTCGGCGCCCGGCTTCAGCTCAGCGCGCGCGCCCGCAGCGATCTCCACGCCGTCCTTCAATCGCCGCATGCGCATCACCCCGTCGACTTCAGCCATGGTGTGAATCTCCATGCTCGATGCGCGCGGGCTGCTGGCTGAAACCAGCCGGCGGGTTTCCGCACCAGCGTTGTGCAGGCTCACATAACCGGCCCCAACGCGGGCGCCCGGCGGCATCGGTCGCGCCCAGGCGCCGCTGGCGTGGATCTCTGCGGGAGCGGTCTCCGCGGCGGAGACCCAGGGGCTGATGAACACAGTGGCGGCACACAGGGCAAGGCTTGAGAGCAGGCGCATTCGCATTCCTCGTTGGGAAGGATATCGGGGCGTCACTATCGCAGCCGCTGTGTTCAGATCGGCTGAACGCGCCTCTTAGGGCCGGAACGAAATAGCGCGGGGTCAGGCACAGAGTCAAATAGCGAAATCAAGGGAATCGCTGAGCGCGCGTTGCCCGCGTCTGGCGACTGCCTCGGCGTCCATGGCTGAACCTCAAAAGTGCCCTGACTGCGCAAAGGTGGCGCAGTTCGCCAAGGGATTCGAGCCCTGATCCTGTGTCCACGCCCTTAATGCAAAGGGGACGCAGACTAGGCCGCCCCGTTTGCGCTGCGGATCGGGCTTAGCCTCAGGACAGGCTGGGGTTCGGCTTACCGCCGTCGATCTTGAACTCCTTGATCGCCCGCGCGACGTCCTTGGCGTTCATCACGCCGTCCTCGGCCAGCGCGCAGATCGCCGCATGCGCGATGTAGTAGCGGTCGACCTCGAAGAAGCGGCGCAGGTTGGCGCGCGTATCCGAGCGGCCGAAACCGTCGGTGCCGAGCACCAGGTAACGCATCGGAACAAACGCCCGAATCTGGTCGGCAAAGCCGCGTACGTAGTCGGTGGCGGCGATCGCCGGGCCCGGGCGGCCCTCCAGCAGCTCGGTGACGTAGGCTTTGCGCGGCGTGGCTTCCGGGTTCAGGCGGTTGTGGCGCTCTGAGTCAAAACCGTCGCGGCGCAGCTCGGTGAAGCTCGGGCAGCTCCAGACGTCGGAGCTCACGCCGAACTCCTTTTCGAGCAGCTCAGCCGCCGCCATCACTTCGCGCAGGATGGTGCCGGAGCCCAGCAGCTGCACGTGCGGCCGCTTGCCCTTGCTTTTGGCTTTGCCCGGCTCGCCATTCCCGCTGCCGGATTCCCGCAACAGATACATGCCTTTGATGATCCCTTCCTCGGCACCGGCCGGCATCTCCGGGTGCAGGTAGTTTTCGTTCATCAGGGTCAGGTAGTAGTACTCGTCGACCTGTTCTTGCAGCATCCGGCGCATGCCGTGCTGCAGGATCACCGCGACTTCGAAGCCGAAGGTGGGGTCGTACGGGCGGCAGTTCGGGATCGCGCCGGCCAGCAGGTGGCTGTGGCCGTCTTCGTGCTGCAGGCCCTCGCCGTTCAGCGTGGTGCGGCCGGCGGTGGCGCCCAGCAGAAATCCGCGCGAACGCATGTCCGCGGCCTGCCATGCGGAGTCGCCGATGCGCTGGAAGCCGAACATCGAATAGTAGATGTAGAACGGCAGCATCTGCAGGTCGTTGGTGCTGTAGCTGGTGGCCGCGGCCATCCAGCTGCAAAACGCACCGGCCTCGGTGATGCCTTCTTCGAGCACCTGGCCGGCCTGGTCCTCGCGGTAGTACATCAGCTGGTCGGCATCGACCGGCTTGTACTTCTGGCCGTGCGGGGCATAGATGCCGATCTGCCGGAACAGGCCCTCCATGCCGAAGGTGCGCGCCTCATCCGCCACGATCGGCACGCAGCGCGGGCCGACCTGCTTGTCGCGCAGGATGATGTTCAGCGCCTGCACAAAAGCCATGGTGGTGGAGATCTCGCGCTCGCCGGAGGACTTCAGCAGGCGATCAAAGCTCGCCAGCTCCGGCGCCTTCAGGCTTTCTGAGGACTTCTGGCGGCGCTGCGGCAGCGAACCGCCCAAGGCTTCGCGGCGGGCTCTCAGGTACTGCACTTCCGGCGAATCCTCGCCGGGGTGGTAGAACGGCACGTCGGCCAGTTTGTCGTCGCTGACCGGAATGTTGAAGCGGTCGCGGAAGGCGCGCACCGCCTCGTCGTCGAGCTTCTTGGTCTGGTGGGTCGGGTTCAGCGATTCGCCCGCCTTGCCCATGCCGTAGCCCTTGACGGTCTTGGCCAGGATGACCGTCGGCATTCCCTTGGTCTTCACCGCGGCGTCATAGGCGGCATAGACCTTGTGCGGATCGTGGCCGCCGCGGTTCAGGCGCCAGATGTCGTCATCGGACAGGTTGGCGACCAGCGCCGCTGTTTCCGGGTACTTGCCGAAGAAGTTGTCGCGGGTGTACTTGCCGCCGAAGGCCTTGCAGTTCTGGTATTCGCCGTCGACGGTTTCCATCATCAGCTCGCGCAGCTTGCCGGTGCTGTCGCGGGCCAAGAGGGGGTCCCAGTAGCCGCCCCAGACCAGCTTAATGACGTTCCAGGCGGCGCCGCGGAACGACCCCTCCAGCTCCTGGATGATTTTGCCGTTGCCGCGCACCGGGCCGTCCAGCCGCTGCAGGTTGCAGTTGACGACAAAAATCAGATTATCCAGGCCCTCGCGCCCGGCCAGCGCGATTGCGCCTAGGCTCTCCGGCTCGTCGGTCTCGCCGTCGCCAAGGAAACACCAGACCTTGCGGTCGGTTTTCGGCATCAGGCCGCGGCCTTCCAAATACTTCCAGAAGCGCGCCTGGTAGATCGCGCTGATCGGCCCGAGGCCCATCGACACGGTCGGAAACTGCCAGAAATCCGGCATCAGCCAGGGGTGCGGGTAGGAGCTGATGCCCTTGCCGTCGACCTCCATGCGGAAGTGGTCGAGCTGATCCTGCGACAGACGGCCCTCAAGAAAGGAGCGGGCATACACGCCGGGCGAGGAGTGGCCCTGGAAACCGATCAGGTCGCCGGGGTGGTCGCCCGAGGGCGCGCGCCAGAAGTGGTTGAAGCCGACGTCGTACAGGGTGGCCGAGGACGCGAAGCTGGCGATGTGCCCGCCGAGTTCGCCCGGCTTGCGGTTGGCCCGCACCACCATCGCCATCGCGTTCCAGCGGATGATCGAGCGGATCCGCCACTCCAGCGCGGCATCGCCGGGGCTCTTGGTTTCCGCATGCGCGGGAATCGAGTTGACGTACTCGGTGGTCGGCTGAAACGGCAGAAAAGTGCCGGCGCGGCGGGTGACTTCAACCATGCGGTTGAGCAGGTAGTGCGCGCGCTCGCCGCCGTCGGCGCCGATCACCGCCGACAGTGCCTCCACCCATTCCTGGGTTTCGGTGGGATCAAGATCGGTGTCGAGCAGGTCCTGCAAATCGTTCATGGCGGCCCTCCGGAGGCTGCGCGTTCAGCGCCGTGGTATTCGAGTGGTATGGGGAGTGGTCTGCTGCAGCGCTGGAGCCCGAAAACACCCGAGGCGCGCGCGCGGATCAACGGCCCGCATGGTACCCGAAGCGTCTCCACCGAGGAGGGTGTTGCAGTGCGGTGTGGGCGTACGCGTGCGTACGGCGCGCGCGCTGCGGAAGCGCTGCTGCATTACAAACGTGGCCCCGTGCGGCAGGCCACTTGCACTACCAGCTTGGACTTGAGCCGGCCAGGTTTCCCCGGCTGCTGCAGGTTGTTACGCGTCGATTTGCGAGGGTGCCCGTCACGCGCCCGAATCTGCGCCTCGAACTTGGGCAGGCAATCCCGCCGCAGCGGGGCTAAAGTCACAGCCCGCGGCCGCAGGCTTCTGCGCCTGCGTCTTCGTTCCAATGAATAGCGAAACCTGAGCGTGAGTTCTGTCCGCGCGCGCTTGCTTAAAAAGTTCGTTCTGGCCGCCGCCGCCCTGTTGCTGGCGCTGGCCTTCTTCGCCGGGCAGCGGATGGGTGCGCCGCTGAGCGCGTCCAGCGCGGGCCCCGCGTCGTCGCGCGACGAGGCAGCGCAGGCATTGAGCGGAAAGACCGTGCTGGACGCGGTGTTCGCCAGCGCGCCGCCCCTGCCGGCTGCACCCACCACAGCGCTGTCCACAGCGTTGGCCTCGCAGCTGCCGGACGATATGCCAGTAAATGAGGTGATCGAGGTGCTGGACACGCAGGCGCGCGCGGGCGACGCGGAAGCTGCCAGTCGTATCGGTGCGGAGCTGCAGCGCTGTCGACAGCTGAAAACCGCAGCGCCGACGGGTTCGAGCGGAGCTACGTTGAGCAACTGGCGCGACGGGAGATCGACGGCGACGCGCTCGAAGGGGAAACGCAGGCCCTGGACCGCGTGCTCGAACGGCGCTCGCGCCTGGAACAGAACTGCAGCGCGCTTGATTCCGAGCGACAGGGTGACGCCTTCCGCTACCACCTTGCGGCAGGCCTACGCGGCAATGCGGGATCGGCCATCGAAGTCCTGGGTGGTGGCCTAATTTCCACCCGTGACTGGATGCGAAGCGCACAAATCCACACCCTGTATCGCGCCCACGCGTGGCACTTGTTCCGTATCGCTTTCGAAGCTGGCCATCCATTGGCTGCCATGGAGTGGCAGAACGCCGCAAGTTCCGACATGACGTTGCTCAGTGGCCTGGTGCCCGAAGACTGGCGTAAACCGGAGGTTGCAGAAGCGTTGCTTCGGCGCGTTTACCCCGGAGGAACTCGAGCAGGTCATTGAACCCAAGTGAATCCGCGCTGGAGTCTGCCGCAGGATCGGCGCAGGCCGAAGCCGATCGACTCTATGCCGCGCATTTCCAAAATTCGCCCTGGCGCAACCCGGCCCGCGAGACGGTGGAATGGCGAAATCGGCCCGTTTCGCAGCGCGCGCTGGACACCACCCGGCTTACGCCCTGTCGTGCAGAGGGTGCGGCGCAGTTCTGAGCCGGCCCCGTGCAGTTCACGCGAGCAGATCCGCAGCCCGACGCAATGCCAGTTCGACGCATTGAACGCATCCGGAACAAAGACCCTCAATCCGTGAGCTGACTCCCAATTCATCCGTCGCCAGCGGCCTATGGTCGAGCCTTGGGTGTCGAGGCAAACGGGTTCCGGGGGGAACTAATGAACAAAACCGTGCTGACGCTGCTGATGGCAGCGGGTGTGATGTCGTCCGCGCACGCCGCGGAAGTGACTGTGAAGAACGATTCGCTGACCAACTTCGGCAGCGCCGTCGTGGTGGCGGGCTTCGTGCCGGGCGAGCAGGCGGCCGCGTGGCTGACCTCGTCCTGCAACGGCAGTATCCGTGCGGTCCAGGTGTTCTGGCGCTCGCCCTCGGGCACCACCGGCGAAACCATTCACGGCGCCATCGAGATCTCGCGATCCGGCACTTTTCCCATCCCGGGTGCGCTGGCCCTGCGCATCGTCGGGCCCGTGCTGACCGACAGCGTGCTCAACGAATACCGATTCCTCGACGAGAACCTGACCCTGCCGATCAACGTGCCGGTCACCGCCAATGAAACCTTCGTGGTGGCGCTGGTGTTCGACAGCGCCAACGGCAGCGGCGACCCCAGCGTGGTGCGCGATACCGACGGCAACCAAACCGGCCGCAACGGCCTGCGCGCACAGATCAGCCCCAACAATTTCGTTTGGTTCAACTCGGCCAGCCTCGGTGTCGCCGGCGACTGGGTGATCCGCGCCGTGATCGACTGCCAGGCCGGCCCGCAGCAGGCCGATGTCGGCGTCGGCGCGCAGACCGCGCCCGCCCAGTACACCGCAGGACACGCGCTGACCTACACCCTGGTGATCGACAACGCCGGCCCGCTGGCCTCGCCGGTCACCACCGTGGTCGACATCTTCCCGGCGGCATTCACCGCACCCAGCTGGACCTGTACCGGCAGTGGCGGCGCTACGTGTGTGGCCAGCGGCAGCGGCAATCTCACCCAGAACGTGGGCCTGCCGGTCGGCGGCGCCGTTACTTTCGTGGTCAATGGCGTGGTCGCGCCCGGCACCAGCGGCGTGCTCACCAACAGCGTCACCGCCGTGGTCGGCGGCGGCATCAGCGACCCGATACCGGCCAACAACACCGCGACCACGAATACCACCGCGGCGAGCGGGCCGGAGATTTTTGCCGATGGGTTTGAGTTCTGAGTCGGGCGGCTCTGGGTGCGAGCCACTGCGGCCCGAGTGGGTTCGCACCCGGGTGATGAGCGCGGGCATCAAGGTCTATCCGGGTTCGAGTTTCAAGCTCGCCCGGGGTTCAGTCGGACAGCTCCTTCAACCACCGCCACAGCGTGCTGCGGGAGATGCCGAGTTCGGCGGCCGCGGCGCTGCGAGAGCCGCCGTGGCGTTGCAGCAGCTGCAGTAGAGCTGCGTGGTCGGGGCGCGTATCTGCAGGGTCCGCGGTGTTGTTCTGCGGTGGCTTGGTGGCCATGGCTCTTGAGCGCGACGCGTCCGTAAGCTCAGGCGCGTGGCGGCCGAGCGTTGTCGGATCCACCTCGGCCTGGGCCTGCTCCAGCTGCGCCTGCAGCCGCTCGATCAAGTTGCGCAGCTCGCGCACGTTGCCGGGCCACGCGTAGCCGGCGAGCAGGCGCAGGGCCTCGCGGGTGAACTGCAGCGTTCGCGCGGTTTGGCCGCGGCGGCGCAGGCTGTCCTGCAGGGATTGGACCAGCGCGGGCAGATCTTCGCCGCGTTCGCGCAGCGGCGGCAGGCGCAGGCGCAGCACGTCCAGGCGATAAAACAGATCGGCGCGGAAGCGCGATTCCGCGACCGCTGCACGCAGATCGACATGGCTGGCGGCGATCACGCGGAGGTCGACCGGGATCGGCGTTGAGGCGCCTACTCGCAGCAGCTCGCGCTCCTCCAGCACGCGCAGCAGGCGGGTCTGCAGGGCCAGCGGCATTTCGCCAATTTCGTCCAAAAACAGGCTGCCGCCGCTGGCGCTTTCGATCAGTCCGGCACGGCCGCCTCTGCGGGCGCCGGTGAAGGCGCCTTCGTCGTGGCCGAACAGCTCGGCTTCCAGCAGCGACTCGGGCACCGCCCCGCAGTTGATTGCAACGAACGGCCCGCGCCGGCGCGGGCTGACCCCGTGCAGGGCCTGCGCAACCAGCTCCTTGCCGGAGCCCGTTTCGCCAAGAATCAGCACCGTGGCGGGGCTTGCCGCGGCGCGGCGGATCTGCTCGCGCAGCTCGACCATGCCGGCGCTGCTGCCGACCAGATCTTCCAGCGTGTGCCGCGGCGCGCCGAGCTTGCGCGCGCGCCGCGGCGGCTCGCGTGTTTCCTCGGCGATCAGCGGCCGCGCTACGTCCAGCGCACTCTCGAAAGCCTGGCGAATGGAATCGGCTGAGTACATCAGCACGCCGGCCACGCCGGCCTGTTCCGCCAGTTCGGTGACGAGGCCGGTGCCGACGATGGCGCGCACGCCTTGGCCGATCAGGTCACTGACCGCCAGCCGCGCGTCTTCGGCGGTGACAAAGCTGCGCTGGGCGATTGCAAGCCCGAAGTGGCGCTGGAATTCGGCGAACACCGGCAGGTCGGTTTCGTGAGTGATCACGCCGATGCGCGCGTCGATGCGGCGGGCGCGCGACAGCGCCTGCATCAGGTCGAAGCCCGAGGCGCGCACCAGCACCAGCGGCCGGCTGATGCGGTTGCGCAAATAGGCGCCGTTGGAGCCGGCCGAGATCAGCACGTCGACGCGCTCGCGCGGCAGCCGGCCGCGGATGTGGCGCACGGCGTCCTCAAAACCGAGGTTGAGGGTCTCGATGCGCGCGCGGCCGTCGAATTCGGGCGCCACTTCGCGCAGCAGATGCGCCAAGCGCGAGACCGAGACGGTCCAGATCACCGGCAGGCGGAGGTCGCTGGAGTGGGGCGAGTCCATGCGTGTCACCGGGTCGGGCAGGGTGTCGCAGTGAAACATACTGGTGAAACATGAAACAGAGTGAGACACCTCAACGCTGCGCCGTGACAAGCGAAATCAACGGCTTGCGATCACTCCGGCAGGCGGTAGCGGCTGGCACGGCTCTTGTTACCCTTGTCCGGCACGCCTCGCCTCGAGGCCCCCACAGGAGTGTCCCGATGAGCCTGACTTCCGCTGGCGCCCGTTTCCGCGCCGCCGTCGCCGCCGAAAAGCCGCTGCAGCTGCCGGGCGCGATCAACGCCAATCACGCGCTGCTGGCGCAGGCCGCAGGGTTCAAGGCGATCTACCTGTCCGGCGGCGGCGTGGCGGCCGGATCACTGGGCCTGCCTGACCTTGGCATCAGTACGCTCGACGACGTGCTCACCGACGTGCGCCGCATCACCGATGTCTGCGAGCTGCCGCTGATGGTCGACGTCGATACCGGCTTCGGCCCGTCCGCGTTCAATGTGGCGCGCACGGTCAAGTCGCTGATCAAGTTCGGCGCCGGCGCCCTGCACATCGAGGATCAGGTCGGCGCCAAGCGCTGCGGCCATCGCCCGGGCAAGGAGATCGTCACCCAGCAGGAGATGGTCGACCGCATCAAGGCTGCGGTGGACGCCCGCACCGACGCCGAGTTCGTGGTGATGGCGCGCACCGACGCCCTGGCCGTCGAGGGCCTGGACAAAGCGATCGAGCGCGCGGTCGCCTGCGTCGAGGCCGGCGCCGACATGATCTTCCCCGAGGCGATGACCGAGCTGTCGATGTACAGGCGCTTTGCGGCGGCGGTGAAAGTGCCGGTGCTGGCGAACATCACCGAGTTTGGGTCGACCCCGCTGTTCACCGTTGAAGAGCTGGCCGGCGCCGATGTCGGCCTCGTGCTGTACCCGCTGTCGGCCTTTAGGGCCATGAACAAGGCCGCGCAGAACGTCTACGCTGCAATTCGGCGCGACGGCACGCAGAAGAACGTGGTCGACACCATGCAGACCCGAATGGAGCTGTACGAAGCGATCGGCTACCACGCCTTCGAGCAGCGCCTGGACGCGCTGTTTGCCAAGAATAAGGGCTGAGCGGAAGTACGCACGCTTCCCTGGGGCGCGCGAAGGTAGGTTGGCGCTGAGCCGCAGGCGAAGCCCAACGGCGCGAGGTTCGCCTGCACGGCGAGAGTGGAGGCCGCGATCTTGGGCTTCGCTGCGCTCAGCGCCAGCCTGCAAAAGACGAGAACCCGCTGCGGCGCAAGCATCGAACACTCGAAGCAACGATCATTCGATACGCGAACAAGAAATCCCCATCACCCGTCAACGGAGCACGCCGTGACCGAATCCACCGCACCCGCCGCACCCGCCTTCAAGCCGAAGAAATCCGTCGCCCTGTCAGGCACCCCCGCCGGCAACACCGCGCTGTGCACGGTCGGCCGCAGCGGCAACGATCTGCACTACCGCGGCTACGACATTCTGGACGTGGCGCGCAGCTGCGAGTTTGAGGAAATCGCCTACCTGCTGGTCCACGGCAAGCTGCCGAACTGGGCTGAGCTCAACGCCTACAAGGCCAAGCTGCGCAGCCTGCGCGGGCTACCGACGGCGCTGAAGGCCGCGCTGGAGCAGCTGCCGCCTTCGGCCCACCCGATGGACGTGATGCGCACCGGCGTCTCCGTGCTTGGCTGCCTGACGCCGGAGAAGGACGACCACAATCATCCTGATGCGCGCGGTATTGCCGACAAGCTGATGGCGTCGCTGGGCTCGATGCTGCTGTATTGGTACCACTTCGCCCACAACGGCAAACGCATCGAGGTCGAGACCGACGACGACTCGATCGGCGGCCATTTCCTGCATCTGCTGCACGGCGAACGGCCGCGCGAGAGCTGGGTCAAAGCGATGCACGCCTCGCTGGTGCTGTACGCCGAGCACGAATTCAACGCCAGCACCTTCACCGGCCGCGTCATCGCCGGCACCGGCTCCGACGTGTACAGCTGCATCAGCGGCGCGATCGGCGCACTGCGCGGGCCCAAGCACGGTGGCGCCAACGAGGTCGCGTTTGAAGTTCAGAAGCGTTACGACACGCCGGACGAGGCCGAGGCCGATATCCGCGCCCGGGTGGAGAGGAGAGAGGTCGTGATCGGCTTCGGCCACCCGGTGTACACCGTGTCCGACCCGCGCAATGTGGTGATCAAGCAGATCGCCAAGGAGCTGTCGGAAGAGGCCGGCTCGGTGAAGATGTTCGATATCGCCGAGCGGCTCGAATCGACGATGTGGGAAATCAAGAAGATGTTCCCCAACCTCGACTGGTTCAGTGCGGTCAGCTACCACATGATGGGCGTGCCGACCGCGATGTTCACCCCGCTGTTCGTGATCGCACGCACCTCGGGCTGGAGCGCGCATGTGATCGAGCAGCGCATCGACGGCAAGATCATCCGGCCGAGCGCGAACTACGTCGGGCCGGAGGATCTGAAGTTCGTGCCGATTGATCAGCGCGACTGATCCGGGAATCGGCAGCAGGGGATCGGGAACGGTCAGTTGCGGGCCGCGCTGTTGATCGACTGCCCCGATCCGATCCGATCCGATCCGATCCGCTCCCGGACTGCGACGCGCAGCGCTGCGATGCTGCTTGGAGCCCCTCCCCCGCGGGAGCGCTCAGAAGCCTCACGACGAGGACGATGCCGATGCCGATGCCGATGCCGATGTCGATGTCGATGAAGATGAAGATGTCGATGAAGATGCTGAGCCCCTCTCCCCGCGGGAGAGGGGTTGGGGTGAGGGGCGCTACGGAGCGCGTCGTCCGCTTCCACAACGGTTAAGCGCTGCGCTTCGATCGGCCCCTCACCCCTGCCCCTCTCCCGCTGGGAGAGGGGTTCGAGCTGTATCAGCCTTCAATAACCCCACACCCCACACCCACACCTGGCCCTCATCCCATGAATATTCAGCACCGCAAGCCGCTGCCCGGCACGCAGCTCGACTGGTTCGATGCCCGTGAGGCCGTTGATGCGATTCGGCCCGGCGCCTACGACACCCTGTCCTACACCGCCCGCGTGCACGCTGAAAATCTGGTGCGGCGCTGCGATCCGAGCACGCTGACCGCCTCGCTGACCCAGCTGGTCGAGCGCCGTCGCGATCTGGATTTCCCGTGGTTTCCGGCGCGGGTGGTCTGCCACGACATTCTCGGTCAGACCGCACTGGTTGATCTTGCCGGCCTGCGCGATGCGATCGCCGAGCAGGGCGGTGACCCGGCGCAGGTGAACCCCGTGGTGCCGGTGCAGCTCATCGTCGACCACTCGCTGGCGGTGGAGTGCGGCGGCTTTGATCCGCAGGCCTTCGAAAAGAACCGCGCCGTCGAGGACCGCCGCAACGAGGACCGCTTCCACTTCATCGAGTGGACCAAGCGCGCCTTCAAGAATGTCGATGTGATTCCACCGGGTAACGGAATCATGCATCAGATCAATCTGGAGAAGATGTCGCCGGTGGTCTACGTGCAGGACGGCGTGGCCTTCCCGGACACCTGCGTCGGCACCGACAGCCACACTCCGCACGTTGATGCGCTGGGCGTGATCGCGGTCGGCGTCGGCGGGCTGGAGGCCGAGAGCGTGATGCTCGGCCGCGCCTCGTGGATGCGCCTGCCGGAGATCATCGGCGTCGAGCTCAAAGGCCGCCCGCAGCCGGGCATCACCGCCACCGATATCGTGCTGGAGCTGACCGAATTCCTGCGCGCCTCGAAAGTGGTCGGCGCCTATCTGGAGTTCCGCGGCGAAGGCGCGACCGCGCTTACCCTGGGCGACCGCGCGACGATCTCGAACATGGCGCCGGAGTACGGCGCGACCGCGGCGATGTTTTTCATCGACCAGCAAACGCTCGACTACCTCACCCTGACCGGGCGTGAGGACGCGCAGGTCAAACTGGTCGAGACCTATGCCAAGCAGGCCGGGCTGTGGGCCGATGCACTCGACACCGCGCAGTACGAGCGCACGCTGGAGTTCGACCTGTCGGCGGTGGTGCGGACCATGGCTGGGCCGTCCAACCCGCATGCGCGGCTGGCCACCAGCGAGCTCGCGGCGAAAGGCATTGCCGGCAATCTGCAGGCGGCGCGCGCGCAGGAAGCGCAGGGCCTGCTGCCGGACGGCGCGGTGATCATTGCCGCCATCACCAGCTGCACCAACACCAGCAACCCGCGCAACGTGATCTCAGCCGCCCTGCTGGCGCGCAACGCCAATCGCGCGGGCCTGACCCGCAAGCCCTGGGCCAAGACCTCGCTGGCGCCGGGCTCAAAGGCCGTGCAGCTGTACCTTGAGGAGGCCGGCCTGAAGACCGAGCTGGAGCAGCTGGGCTTTGGCATCGTCGGCTTCGCCTGCACCACCTGCAACGGCATGTCCGGTGCGCTGGATCCGAAGATCCAGCAGGAGATCATCGAGCGCGATCTCTACGCCACCGCGGTGCTGAGCGGCAACCGCAACTTCGACGGACGCATTCACCCGTATGCCAAGCAGGCCTTCCTCGCCTCGCCGGCGCTGGTGGTGGCCTACGCGATCGCCGGCACGATCAGATTCGACATCGAAAAAGACGTGCTGGGTGTCGATCCGCAGGGTAATCCGATCACTCTGAAAGACCTGTGGCCGTCGGACGCCGAGATCGACGAAATCGTCAAAGCCAGCGTCAAGCCGGAGCAGTTTCGCAAGGTCTACGAACCGATGTTCAAGCTGGTGGTGGAGTCGGGCGAGAAGGTCAGCCCGCTGTACGACTGGCGGCCTATGAGCACCTACATCCGCCGCCCGCCTTACTGGGAGGGCGCGCTGGCAGGCGAACGCAGCCTTACCGGCATGCGCGCGCTGGCGGTGCTCGGCGACAACATCACCACCGATCATCTGAGCCCGTCGAACGCGATCCTGGCCAACAGCGCGGCCGGCGAATACCTGACGAAAATGGGCGTACCGGAGGAGGACTTCAACTCCTACGCCACCCATCGAGGAGATCACCTCACCGCGCAGCGCGCGACCTTCGCCAATCCGAAATTGTTCAACGAGATGGTGGTGGAGAACGGCAAGGTGAAGCAGGGCTCGCTGGCGCGGCTGGAGCCGGAAGGCCAGACCGTGCGCATGTGGGAAGCGATCGAAACCTATATGCAGCGCAAGCAGCCGCTGATCATCATCGCCGGCGCCGACTACGGCCAGGGCAGTTCGCGCGACTGGGCCGCCAAGGGCGTGCGCCTGGCCGGCGTCGAGGCGATTGCCGCCGAAGGCTTCGAGCGGATCCACCGCACCAACTTGATCGGCATGGGCGTGCTGCCCTGCGAATTCATGCCCGGCACCACCCGCACGACGCTGGGGCTGGACGGAACCGAAATCTTTGATGTGGTCGGCGAGCGCAGCCCCGGCGCGAAGCTCAGCTTGATCGTTCATCGCAGCAACGGTGAGCGTGTGGAGGTGCCGGTGCTGTGCCGGCTCGACACCGCGGAAGAGGTGTTGATTTACGAGGCCGGTGGCGTGCTGCAGCGCTTCGCGCAGGATTTCCTCGCGGAGAACGCGGCGGCGTGAATGGATCGCCTGTGCCGGGCCCGCTGGATATCGGGCCTTGGTAGGACGGGTCTTGACTGGCCGGCCCCAACTTCGCCGCAGGATGCCCACAGGGGATACAGCGATGATCAGCACTCATCATCAACAGACTTGCTGGCGGAAGGAGATCAGGGTGAACCCAGTCATGAACATCCCGAAATGGGAGGAGCTACGCCTCGCAATGCTCAGCTTTGAGCGCCAGCCGCCGTGGCGCACTCGAGATGCTGAGAAGGGCATGAATCATCCTGGAACTCCGAATGGCAGTATCACTTCCGCATCAGCGGCTTTCACACTACAGAGTGGGTTGAGATTGCCGCACAGAGTCCAGAGCACTTTCTGGCAATTCAAGAAGCGCTGGCGCGCCTGCATGTGCCGGGCGAGCGCACGGAGGATGGTTTCAAGGTCTATGGCTTTATTCCGATTGGCAAAGCCCTGGATTACGTTCAGGCAGCTAGCGATGTGCCCAAGCCGACACCGCCACGCGGCGTGGCCAAACTTAGGTTTGTCGAGCCGCAATGACCGTCCTCTGCTGCACCGCGCGCCTGCTCAAACGCCTGAAGCAGCCGGCCAAGCCGCCCGAGCCCGAGCCGCAGGGCAATCCGCTGGGCGAGTGGTACGCCGACCTCGACTTCTGCAACCGCACGCCCTTCGGGGTGATGCTCAGTTCGAGTACGGGCGCGATGCTGGTGCTCAAGGGCAATGCCGCCGGGCTGCGCTGCCCGCGCGAGGGCGCGGCGCTGCAGTTCGGATCGCTGTGCGAACACTTCGGGTTGGTTGGGCCACGAGTGAATGCAGAGCAGCGGAGCTTTGAGGCCGCCTTCGCCTGCGCGGCCACCCGCGATCGCAGCCTGCTGGCCTTGCTCAATCAGCGCAAGCAGGACGCATGGCGGGGCTTCGAGTACCGCAGTTTTTTCTGGGTCGAAGCCGCGGCCCACGACTGGGCGACTGGGTTTTTCAAGCACCCCAGCGTCGGGCCCAACACGCTGCACAAGCTGGACCACCGCCTTCCGCTGGATCTGCTGCAGCAGCGGAGGGTGCCGGTGTCTGACGCTCTTCCCTTTCGCAGCCTTCGAAAATTCCTCCTATGACACCTAGCCCTCAAATCCGCATCGCCGCTACCTACCTGCGCGGTGGCACCTCCAAAGGCGTGTTCTTCCGCCTCGAAGACCTGCCCGAGGCCGCGCGCGTGCCGGGTGAGGCGCGCGATCGCCTGCTGATGCGGGTGATCGGCAGCCCCGATCCCTATGCCAAGCACACCGACGGCATGGGCGGGGCGACGTCTTCCACCAGCAAGTGCGTGATCATCTCGAAGAGTGCGAAACCCGACCACGACGTCGACTATCTCTACGGCCAGGTCTCAATCGACTCGGCCTTCGTTGACTGGAGCGGCAACTGCGGGAACCTGTCGACGGCAGTCGGCCCGTTCGCGGTCGCCAATGGTTTCATCGACTCAGCGCGCATCCCTACAAACGGCGTGTGCACGGTGCGGGTGTGGCAGGCCAATATCGGCAAGACCATCCTGGTGCACGTGCCGATCAGCGACGGCGCGGTGCAGGAGACCGGCGATTTTGAACTCGACGGGGTGGCCTTTCCGGCCGCCGAGATCGTTCTGGAGTTTATCGATCCCTCGGATGATGGCGCGGACGGCGGGGCGATGTTTCCGACCGGCAATCTGGTCGACACGCTGGAGGTGCCCGGCATCGGTAGCCTGCAGGCAACGATGATCAATGCCGGCATCCCGACCGTGTTCGTCAACGCGGCGGAGCTCGGCTACACCGGCAGCGAGCTGCAGGAGGCGATCAATGGCGATGCCAACGCGCTGGCCCGCTTCGAGGCCATCCGCACCGCCGGCGCGCTGCGGATGGGCCTGATCAAGGCGCCTGAGGAAGCACTCAAGCGACAGCACACGCCGAAAGTCGCTTTCGTCGCGCCGCCGACCGACTACGTGTCCTCCAGCGGCACGGCCGTGCGCGCTCAAGACATCGACCTGCGTGTGCGCGCGCTGTCGATGGGCAAGCTGCACCACGCGATGATGGGCACGGCCGCAGTCGCCATCGGCACCGCGGCGGTGATTCCGGGCACCCTGGTCAACCTCGCGGCCGGCGGCGATGAGCGCACGTCGGTGCGCTTCGGCCACCCCTCCGGCACCCTGCGCGTGGGTGCTGAAGCCGCGTACGTCGACGGCCAGTGGACGGTGACCCGCGCGATCATGAGCCGCAGCGCGCGGGTGCTGATGGAAGGCTGGGTGCGGGTGCCGAGCGACTGTTTCTAGCGGCTCCGCGAGCCGTCGACAGAGTGCACTCGACGGCTCAAGACGCAGCTGTAGCCTTGCTGAAGCCAGGCCCCAACTCTCGAGGGCTTGGTCACCGAAATTCGGGCAGCGCTCGTTTCGCTCCGGTTCGCGTGCCGGTGTGCGGCTGTCGCCCGGGCAGCGCCCGTTGAGGAGACAGCAATCGCCGTCGCCGACTCCGGTAGTCGCATGGGAGACGGCGGCCTGCAGGGTGCGCGCAAGCTGCGACTAGTCAGTCGAAAACGCTTTCGTCGATTCGCCCGAGCTGAGCACGAAATAGGCGATGAAGTGGGGAGTAAAGGGGCTGCCTGCCGAAACGTGAAGGCGGTTGATCGCAGCCTGTCAACTTGCGACGGTCCTGCCGAGAGTGGCGATTCGCAGACCGCACAGCTTGGCGGGCCGACGCCGGCATGGGCGAAGCTCAGCTCGAAGTGCACGCGCCCGTTGATGTCGAAATCGACGGTCCGGGCCTGCAGGAAAGGCCACCGTGCGGCGGATATCTGCGGCCTCGCCTCGGCGGATTCGACGAGTGCGGCGCGTCTCGCGGGCTCGGCAGAAGTCCGATCAATCGGACCTCTGTCCGCCGCGCGGGAGGCTCTGCTCGCGCAGAGCTCCCGGGCGTGGAGTGGCTCAGCGCTCGACGCCGGCCGGCCGCGGCGCGCCGACAATTGACAGGGTGTATTCGCCCAGGGTGTCGTCCAGACCGGTGGCAACCAGACGACCGACGCCGTCTTCGTCGAGGGTAACGCTGAGCTGCGCGGTACTGCCGCCGCCGCTGTCATCGTCGCTGGACTCCTGCATCAGGCGCTCGCCGTCCAGCACGCCCCAGTTCAGCAGCGGATCAAAACTCTCCGACTGCAGGCGTGCGACCACGCGCTGGCCGGGGCGGCCTTCGATCTTGAATGCGTCGAACCGGATTTCCTCGTCGTTGAAGCTGTCGGTGTCGGTCAGGCTGCCGCGCATCGAGTCCCCCACGTTGATCGTCTGCAGCACGATCGGCCGTTTGGCCGGCGGGTCGCCGACGAACACGGTGTAGCTGCCGATGCCCTCGCCGCTGGGCGTGGTCACCTTGAAGGCGCCGCCGCCGTTGTTGTCGAGGCTGACGGTCATCCGCGCATTTAGACCGCTACCGCCGTCGTCGTCGCTGGTGCTGCTGGTGAAGGCGTTGCGCTGCAGCTGGCCGAACTCTACGAATGCATCGAAGTCATCCGAGTTGACCCGCACGACCACCTCCTGATTGCGGCGGCCGGACACGGTCCACAGGTCGTGCGAGCGGTCGTCGTCGTCGCGGGCCGAGGCATCGCCCAAGCTGCCTGAAGTTTCCGTGTCCAGACGCAGGGCCTGCGGGCGCGCCGGGGCCGGCGCCGGCACGACGGTCAGACTCAAACTAAAGGCGCCGCTGGCATCGGGGCTGACGCTGTTGGCGCGGATTTGCGCTTTGCCGGACGCTGGGAGGGTGTAGGTCAGCGAGGCGTCGAGTTCGCCGCCGCTGTCGTCGTCGTATTTGCAGTCGTCCGAGCAGCCCGGCGCGGCGCTGCTGCCAACCGCGAGAAAGCTGTCGAACGCAGAGGACTTCTGCACCACGCGGATACGCTCGCCGGGCTTGCCGACGTACTCGAACAGCGCGTATGGCGTGCCGTCATCGGCCTTGGACGAGCTGGCATCCAGGCTGCCGCTGGCGGGCGCGTCGGGGGTGAGGGCGGTCTGCGCCAGGGCTGCAGCCGGCAGCACGGCGCCGGCCAGCAGCAGGGAAAGCGTGTGCGCCAAGCGGCGGCGAGCCGGGGCGCGAAAGGACTTGATCATGGGTTACCTGCCTGATGTGAGTGATCGAGTGGAGCGGGAGCCGCGGCTTCCCCTGCAAGCGGCGCTGGACGCAGCGCAAACGCCGCGAGCGCGCATTCTCGCAGATGTGAACAGTCAGCGATCAGCGCGGTCCGGCCGTGCGTCTGCACCGCCACTGCCGGCCGGTGCGCGCCGCTGATGGCTGCACAGCGCGAGCGAGCCGTGCGCGCAGGCAAAGCGATCCGGCGTTCAGCGACAGCGTGATCGAAGTCATCCGGACGCCTGTCAGCACAGCATCGCGCGTGAGGACCGTTCGAGCTCGCCCATATAGAAGCAATCGCCGATGCGGCTGACTCGCGGGCGAGTGCTGCTCGACGCGCGAAGCGCTTCAGGACTTCAAGGCGTCAGCGATGCCCTGCACGCGAACCACCGAGGCGAAGCTCGGTCGTCGGCGGCTTCGGCAGCCACGGCGACCAGCCCGCAGTGGCCAGTCGATTGTGCGGCCGCGGCGCCGGGCCGGCCAGGTCCAGGAAGCGGCTGAACACGGCCTCGGCGCGGGCCTGCTGCGCATGCACGAGCCGTCGGGTGTCAGCGAGGATGGCGGCGCCCTCATCAGCATGGCCGCCGTCGCGCAGGTCTTCAGCGTAGGCCGGTGTCTGCAGCCAGCGGCGAATCAGCGCGCTGCTGGCCTCCAGATGAAACTGCAGCCCGTAGGCGCGCGCGCCGTAGCGGAAGGCCTGCTGCTCGCAGCCGCGGCTGCTGGCGAGCTGCACGGCGCCCGCTGGCAGCCCGAACCCGCAGCCGTGCCACTGGAACACCGGCGCGCCCAGGCCAAGCGGCGCCATCAGCGAATCGCTGCGACCAGCGGCGGTGGTCTCGATCCGGTGCCAGCCGATCTCCGGCGTCGGCAGCCGCTGCACGGGTGCCCCCAGCGCGTGCGCCAACAGCTGGGCACCAAGGCAGATGCCGAGCACCGGAAGTTCGCGCTTCAGCGCGCTTTCGATGCAGCGCAGCTCGGTGCTGAGGTGATCGCGGCGATCCTGTTCATCGACGTTGGCGGCGCCGCCCAACACAATCAGCCCGTCGTAGCGCTCGACCTCGGGCCGCGCCGCGGGATCGCGCTCAAAGTTGACAAAGCGCAGCCGATGCCCGCGTCGACGCAGCAGGCAGTCGAGGCTGCCAAGCGGTGCCGCGGCGACGTGCTGGAAGACAAGAAAGCGGGACATGAGGGGGGCGACCGGGTCCAGGGTTTGGCGATGCCGCGAGGGCGGATTCGGCGATGCGGCGTCCACCCGATCCTGTCTTCCAGCGTCCGCAGCGGCAAATCGAGGAACAGCCCTATGCAGTGAAGAGATGTCCGATGCGTGCCCCGGGCGCGAGTGTTGGGCTTCGGCTCTGCCTCAGCGCCAACCCACTTGAGCGGCTCAGCGCCAAGCTACTGCGCAGGCCGAAGTGCGTCGCGTGCTGGCCTGCACGCCTGCAGTCGACCTAGCCGCGCACCAGCTCGCGCAGGGCCGCCACGCGTGGGCTGTCGCTGCCTAGCAGGTCGGCCAGGGTTTTCAGTCCGGGCTGCAGCTCTCCGTCGCGCGGGTCGTTCGCCAGCGCCAGCAGCAGCTTTGCCTCGATTCGTTCGAAGTGGGATTCCGGCAGGCTGTCCGCGTGTCGGGCGCAGGCTTCGATGGCTGCTGCATCGGGCATTAGCAGGCGCTTGGCGAGCGCCTCCAGCAGGCGCGCGCATTGGCCAGCACCGTGCACGCGCAGGGCGCTGGCACCCGATAGCCCAGCCAGCTGGCCGAGTGCCGCCTCGAAGTCGGCGCGGGCCTCGCGACGGCTGCCGGCGCGGGACAGGGCCTGCGCTTCGAGCAGCCGCGCGCGCGCGCTGAACAGGTGCTCAGGCCCAAGCCTGGCATCGAACACGGCGCGCGCCAGCCGGATCGAGCCCAGCGCCTGCTGCGGCAGGCCGCGCGCCAGCGACAGCTCGGCCTGGCTGAGATGGGTGAAGGCGGCATCCGGCGAGTCTGCGCCGACGAAGCGGCTCTGCAGCTCCAGCGATTCATCGAGCAGCGTCTGAGCTTCGTCGAGCCGGCCCTGCAGCACCCGAAGTTTGCCGAAATTGTTCAGCAGCGCACCGAGCGCGGCGGACTCGCCGAAGCTGCTGCGCTGCAGCTGCAGCGCCTCGCCGTAGACCGCGTTGGCCTCGACCAGATCGCCCTGCGCCCAGGCCAGCGAGGCCAGGTTGTTGAGCGCGTTGGCGCGGTGCCGGCTACGGCCGTTGCCGCTGCGCTCGAACGCCTCGATGGCGCGCCGGAACAGCGGCCGCGCCTGTTCGCTGCGGCCGGCCATAAAGTAAGCGGTGGCGAGGTTGCTGTCGGCGACGCCGGTGTCGATATGGTCGGCGCCGAGTGCGGCATAGCGCAGCGCGGAGGCGCGTTCATACGCCGCCAGCGCCTCCTGCGGGCGGCCGGTCAGGCGCAGGCACTGGCCGTAGTTGGCCAGCACGTTGGCCATCGGCACGCGCTGGTCAGACGCTGCATTCTCAAGCAGCCGCAGGGCGAGCTCGGCGCGTTCACAGGCGCGCGCGGGCTCGCCGCGGCGGATGTCCACCAGGGCCAGATCGCCCAGCACCTGAGCCTTGAGCGGCGCCGGCGCGCTGCCGTCGTCCTCGGCCAGAAAGCGCTCCAGCAGCGTTGCCGCGGAGGCGAAATCCTGCAGATACACGTACAGCTCACCGATCGTCGCCAGCACCAGCTGGCCGGCCGCCGGATCTTCGTCGAAGGCGGTTTCGACGCGCGCCAGGCTGCCCTGCAGCAGCTCGCGCGCCGACAGCGAGGCGGCGTCGCCGGCGTCATCGGCGGCATTGCGGAACAGATAGCCCAGGTGCCCCAGGACCGCCTCATAGCGGCTGGCTTCCAGCCGTGCGGTGTCGCGCTCGGCCGCGGTCACCTGGGCCTGCCAGATGACGCCGGCCAGGCCCGACAGCAGGGCCACGCTGGCCGCGCTGGCGAGCGCCGCGCTCAGCCGGTGCCGTCGCAGCCATTTGCCGAGCCGGTAGCGCAGGCTGGGCGCATGCGCGCGCACCGCGCGGCCGTCGCGATAGCGGCGCAGGTCGTCGGCCAGCGCTTCCACCGAGGCGTAGCGGCGGGCCGGGTCACGGTGCAGCGCCATCTGCACGATTGCATCCAGATCGCCGCGCAGCAGCGCCCGCGGGATCTCCTGGGTCTCGAAGCGGCTGGGTGGTTCGGCGTCTTCTTCGCAGACGCGGGTGATGAAGCTCGCCCAGTCGCCGTCGAAGCCCGGATGCGGCGTGCGTCCGGTCAACAGGTGATACAGCAGGGCGCCGAGCGCATACACATCGCTGCGGGTGGTCACCGGCTGGCCGCGCAACTGTTCGGGCGCCGCATATTCCGGGGTGAGCGCCAGCGCGCGGGTGTCGCCGGGCTGGGCGCTGTCGGCATCCAGCAGCTTGGCGATGCCGAAGTCGAGCAGTTTCACCTGACCGTCGTCGGTCACCCGCACGTTGGAGGGCTTGAGGTCGCGGTGCACGATCAGCTGCGCATGCGCTTCGCTCACCGCGGCGCAAATTTCCACGAACACCCGCAGGCGGGTGTCCAGGTCGGGCTGCTGGGCGGCCACCCATTTGTCGAGGTCGCGGCCTTCGGCCAGCTCCATCACCAGATAGGGCTGGCCGTCGGGCATTTCGCCGCCGTCCAGCAGACGCGCGATGGCCGGGTGCTCCAGCCGCGCCAGCATCTGTCGCTCGCGCTCAAGCTGCTGCTTGAAGCGCAGGTCGGAGTTGCGCAGCAGCTTGACCGCCACCCGCTTGTCGAAGGCGCCGTCGGCGCGCTGCGCCAGATACACCGTGCCCATGCCGCCGCGGCCGAGTTTTTCCAGCAGCTGCCAGGGGCCGGCCTTCAGCCCGCGGCGGTCGGTGGCGCGCTCTTCAGTGAGGTGCGCAGCCAGCCCGCCCAAACGCGGCAAATCGCTGCCGTCAGCGCCGAGCGCCTTCAGCAAGTCGGGGTAAAGATCGGGGTGGATTTCCGCGCACAGGCGCAGAAAGTTGTCGCGCTCGGCGCCTTCCAAATCAAGCGCGCGATCCAGCAGCGGCTCCAGCCGCCTGAAGCGATCCGAAAGGCTGTCGCTCATGCCGGCTCCGCGCTGTCGGAGTCCACGTCCATCGCCTGTTCCAGCGCCAGGCTCAGGAACGCGCGAGCCTTCTGCCAGTCGCGGTTGACGGTGCGCTCGGTGACCTCCAGCAGCTCGGCGGTTTCCGCCGCCGAGTGGCCGGCGAAGTAGCGGTACAGCACCACCTGCGCCAGCCGCGGCGAGATCTTTTCCAGCTCGTCCAGCGCCGAATCGATCTCCAGGAGGCGCGCCAGCTCGCGGGCATCCTCCACCGGCTTGTCGCGCAGCTCGCGCTCCACGTGCTGCATGCGCTTGGCCTCGGCCAGCTTCGAGCGCGCGTGGTCGATCAGGATCTGGCGCATGGCGCGAGCCACCAGCGAGAAGAAATGTGCGCGGTTGGCCAAGCCCGGGTAGTCCGCCCGGCGCAGCTTGATGTAGGCCTCGTTGACCAGGGCCGTGGTCGACAGCGTCTCGCCCGGCTGCATCTGCCGGCGCTGCGCCCGCGCCAGCCGGCGCAGGTCGGAATGCACCAGCGGCAGCAGCGTGTCCAGCGGATTAGGGTCCCCGGCCGCGGCCAGGATGGCGGTGATCTGGCCCAGCGAGCCGCCTTCAACGATGCGATCCATTCCACTCCCCAATGCCTAAGTGCCCAATCCCGCGCCCCGACGCCCCCGCGCCCAGGCCGGATTGTGCCGGCCCGCGCCTGCAGGGGTAAAGCGAGGGCCCGAGTCGCTCAGGAAACGGCTTAGCGCAGAGATCAAGGACAGCGAAATCTTCGCCGCCGCGCCCTGCGTTCAGGTGACTGATTGCCGCTGCTTCGGTCGACACGCGCGAGAGTTCTGACGATGGGCGAACAGCAGGGCTGGGTGTTCGAGATGCGATCTTCCTCGTCACGTTGCTGCGCTGGCTGAAAATGCACGACGCTGAACTCGCGCACAGCACAGCACCGTAGCGATCGCCGAACTGGCGTTCGGCATCGCCAGCAACCGCGCCGACGAGCGCGCCCCGCGTCAGCACTGGGCTTGAGGCCTAGCGCAGCGGGTGTGCGGGGCGCTACTTCGCTTTTATCGCGGAGGCCGCCTTTGCCTATGGCGAGCTCATGGGCGACGCCGCCCGCCGCGGCCGTTCGATGTGCGCTGCAGACGCCGTGATCGCCGCCATCGCTCGCGTCCGCTTGAGTGCTCTCATGTCCGCTCGGTTTCGCTGGCAACGCGGAGCAAAGGTCACTTTCCCGGAGTAGGCGTTGAGTTGGCTGCCCCGGGGCAGGCTCGAGGGCGAAGGGATGTGTCTAAGCACGTCCTGATCCTCGCCCCCGTGCTGAGCTCATAACTCTATCTTCAGGAGCTTCAGATGCCCTGTCGGATCATCACTCTGCTGGCTGCTCAACGGCGGTCAGACCCCAGAAGCGCGCGATGTGGCGGGTCGAGGAGATGCCGACTTCGAGCATGTAATCGCCACGGGTTCCGTAGCCTTTGGCGCCTCCAGTTTTAAGCGGAGTGCCGTGGCCCATTTTAGTGATGTTGTATTCCTCGATGACTTCACGGCCGCTGGCATCACACCAGACCTGTCGCGGGTAGCCATCCACCACTTCGGTGCGCGTCGGCGGACCTTCAACATGGTGGAGCCCCTGCCATTGCCGGACTATTGCATCGGCATTGGAAGGATCGACGGTATGATCCCAGCTGCCGTGCCAAACGGAGATCGTTGGCCAGTTCTCGACATTCTCTGATGCGCCGCGCACCAGGGCGTCGAGTTTCGAGTCAGAGGGCCCGCCATATCCCCTCATGCGATAGAAAGCCTGCATGAGGCTGTTGGCGCTTCGGTAAGGCAATCCGGCGATGATCGCGCCTCCCGCGAACACGTCTGGATAGGTGGCCAGCATCACCGATGTCATCGCTCCGCCGGAGGACATTCCGGTAATGAAAATGCGATCACGGTTAACTGCATGTTCTACGACGACCTGTTCGATCATCTGGCGGATGGAAAGAGGTTCTCCGCTGCCGCGGTGGTTATCGCCCCGCCTGAACCAGTTGAAGCTGCGCAATGCGTTGTTGGCGCGTTTCTGCTGAGGAAAGAGCAGCGCAAAACCCGCCTGATCCGCGAGATCGGACCATCCGGATCCGTAGTTGTAGCCCTCAGCGGTCTGCATGCTGCCGTGCAACACCACGACGAGCGGGGCACCCTCACGGTAGTTTTCAGGAACGTATGTTTTTGCCCTCAGTGATCCGGGGTCCGACCCCGACATCTTCAAGGTGTCTAAGCGACTAACTTGTATCGAAGGCGCCATCATGAGTCTCCTTTCTTCAATTCGAGGGGGAAAACAGCGAAGCTTCAGGGAGCGCAACTGATATCTTCTACCCTGTGTCGGATCCGGAGTTTCATCACTCCAATTGCCCCCGTTTCCGGAACCCTCATTTTGACTTGCACCCTGATGCCTGATGAGCGCCGAAATTCAGCTCTTAAATCGCAGGATCTGAGACCCCCGAGGGCGAAGAGTACAGGCTCCTTGAACCCTCGGAGCCGCTACCCATTCCTCGAGGTGGCAGGCCCCACCGCAACACGGTTCTTGATGAATGGCATGCAGATAATTCTGTAAGCCTTTCCAGCTCTTGCAGGTAAAAAAGCGGCCGGCGCGCTCCTTGTCCAGCACATCGAAGCCATCCTCAATCAACAGTTTCTGAGGCGAGGGCGGGCGATCGTGGTTGAAGAGTGCAGGCAGTTCCAAGCGGAGCGCTTCGTTGGCTCTCAGGCGGGTTTGCCTCTGGAGTGCAGGATCAGCCGTTCGAAGCACGCTGTGGACCGGGAAAACGTCAGCATCAAACCTGCTGTCCCTTCTGCTGATGCCGCTCGCCGCGGTCACCCGTTGTCCGCTCCGGACGACATGCTCGCCGCGATCGCTCGTGTCCACTCTGCGCCGCTGGCAACGCGGAACACGGGTGACTTTCGCGGGGCAGGCGCGAAGCTGGCTGACCCTTGGCAGGCTTGAGGGCGCGGGGATGTGTCGAAACATGTCCTGACCCTCGCGCCCGCCGAAGAATAGCTACGGGCTCGCCGTGGGGTCAGGACGTCCGGCGCGCCGCGATGAAAGACCGCACCATCAGTGCGAGCAGCCCGCCGCAGAGCACGAGCATGCCGAGGTTGACCGTCAGCGCGAGCGGGCTCATCTGCGCGGCGCGGATGCCGAGCGTCGCGGCCGGGGCCAGCGCGCCGAGCAGCGCGACGACGGCGGCGACGTGCATCAGGTGCCGTCGTCCGCCCTCGAAGGCGAGCGCGAGGCCGGCGAGGAGCGCGAGTGCCAGGCCGGCGTAGGCCGGCAGCAGGGCGGTCCGGCTGCCGGACCAGAGGAACGCGCCGACGCCGAGGGCAATCAGCAGCACAGCGAATACAAGCGTCGTCTTCGGCATCGGCATCGGCAAACTCCTCAGGGTGGTCGACGGGGCAGGATACGCGGGCGACGTTCGGCCGTCTCGCCACAGGCACCGAGCGCGCTGCAGGGCCGAAGCTCCCGCGGCGCGTTGCCACGGTTCCGCCAGCTCCCGCGCACGCGCTGGCCAGATGTTCAGGTGGTTTAACGATTTGCCGGCCGCGCGCGGATGCTGCGCCCAGCAGCTCAATACAAATCCACCGGATCCACATCCAGCGACCATCTGACCGCTCTTGCGCTCTTTGAGCGCGTGCCAGCGAGTCGGCTTCATCCTTGCTGAGGTCCTTCGATCTGCGGGCGCCTCGACACCTCGCCCGGGTTGAACCACGCGGCCCCGCGAAGCCGCAGCGCCGCTCCACCGACCGAGCTGTTGCCGGGGCCGTTGACGCCGGCAAGCACGCGCAGAGCAGTGCGCCGGCCACTGGCTGGTTCCAACGATCACCGAACCCTCCAGGCGGGCGGGCTCGTCGAACGCATGGCGCAGCGCCGCCTCGCCCTCAGGCGTGTCGAGCACTTCCAGGCGCTGATCGAACTCGGCCCTCAAGGCGTGCAGACGGGCTTCGATTCGCTGTTCGCGACTGCGCTCGGCCGCACGCATTTCCTCATGGCGCTCCGGCGAGACAACCCCAGCCTGGGCGCGGCCATGCGCCAGCACGCGCACGGCTTTTTCACGGTTCGCCTCATTGCGCCGAACCACCGCGGCCCAACTTTTCTTGACCGCGGTGGCGGTGGCCTCGCCGACATCAGCCGGCGCTGAGTTGACACGTTCCATAGCCATGCTCATCCGTCCAGATGGGCCGTTATGGCCGCAATGCCCCCGATTCTTGGGGTGCTCAAGGCCGGTTCATTTTCTGGGCGAAGCACGCCGGCCTTTGAGGCGTGCGCAGGGAGCGGCCGGCGAACCTGGCCGGGCATGCTGCGAAGCTAGATTTGGCCCCGGCGCCCGCACCCGTGCCTCGCGCACACGGCGCCTGGAGCCTGTGTCAAAACAGGACCTGACCGTCGGCCTTCGGGCGGCAGTGAGGGCGTGGGCGAGAGGTCCGCGATTTCCACAGGACCGGGAGCGACGTCTGCCCTGACTCCCCCAGCAGCCATTGAGCCATCTTGATGGCAAGTGCCTCGCGGCGTAGCCTCAGCGCGTTGAGGAACCGAGGACTAACCCATGGCCGAGCCCCAACTTTCCGTGCTTAGCGCGCGGGCGCGCGATCTGGTGCACCGGCTGGCGCGGCACGAGCAGCGCACCGTGGCTGAGGTGGTCGAACGAGTGCTGGAGGCATACGAAGCCGCCCAAGCCAGGCGTGAACCGGCCGCGAGCTTCTACGCACGACTCAGCCAGTCCTTCGGCGCCGATTTTTATCTGGACGAGGTGCTGCGCGAGCAGCGCACGCCGCACGCCGGTATCGAGCTGTGATCTTTCTCGACACCAACATCGTCTCCGAGACTCTCAAGCGTGTTCCAGAACCGAACGTGTTGCGTTGGCTGGAGAAGCACGCCGCCAAGCTGGCGCTCAGCACCGTGGTGATCGCCGAGCTGGCCTACAGCAGTGCCAAGATCCGTCCCGACGAGCGTGCGCATCGGCTTGCCGAGGGTCTGGGGGCCTGGCGCACACGCTTCGCCGGGCGCGTGTTCGCCTTCACTGAAGAAGCGGCACTCGAATACGGTGAAATTACGGGTGCCGGTGCACGCAGCGGCCGCCCACTCTAAGCACCCGACGGCATGATCGCCGCCATCGCCCGGGTGCATGCCGCGCCGCTGAAGACGCGAAACACGGCAGACTTCCGTGCGATCGGAGTTGAGCTGGTCGATCCTTGGGAGGCATGAGGGCATGCGGATGTGTCAAAACAAGGCCTGACCCTCGTGCTTTTTCGAAAAATGGTCCAGTGGGAGGCGAGCGATGAAGTCGCTGCGTTGTTCAGGGGTTCCCTAGAGCTCCCCCGTGGCCATCATGCAATGGCGCACCTGGATTTCCTGTATTTCAGTTGCCGTGAGGAAGTCCGTGCAATAGCATTAAAAGGCAGAAAATCAGGGGTTTCTTCGTGAGTTTGATAGATGAGCTGAACGCGAGCGCCAGTCGGATCGTCGACTGTGTCCGCTTTGCCGCGGTATGGGTGGGCCACATCGATCATGAGTTCAGTGAGGAAGAGCGCGCCGCGATTCTAATGCGGCTACCGGATCGAGCTCGTGGCATGCGCTTGGATCAGATTGTCGACTATGTTCGGGTAGGCATGATCCACACCCGCGCGACGGATCTGGCTAAGGTATTTGGCTACATCCGGCAGTCCCTTTCACCTGAATCTCGCGAGCCACTGATGCGGCTAGTTTGCGAAGTAGTCGCGGCCGACGGCCGAGTGAGTATCGGAGAACGCCATGCGATCGCGTTTCTGGCGGATTTAATCTCCAAGACGCGCGAGCTGCCAGCGATCTTTGAAGAGGAAACCGGACTGCCTTGGACTGCGCCTCCTGATCTCTCGGACGCAGACTACTGGGACCGCCTCGATGCGGGACATCGCGAGCGCGCGGAAGCGCGCGGGGAGTCCGCGTCTGGCCCTCGAAGCCGAAATTCCAGCCACCGAGATTCGGCGGGTGGTTCGTCTAAAAATTCGGGCGTAGACGCCGCGCGCGCCGAAGCTCTTGCAACGCTTGGGCTGGTTGGTACGCCGTCGGCGGAAGAACTCAAAGCTGCTTACCGAAGGCTTGCCAGGGTGCATCATCCTGATCGCTTCCAAAATTTGGACGAAGAGGCGGTTGGTAATGCGACTCGGACTTTCCAGCGAATAAACGCCGCGTATGGGCTACTGACCCGATGAGAGACCTGTACAAGACTTTGCAAATCGCGCCAGTGTCGGAAGTTGCTGCGATCGAGGCCGCTTTGAGAGACCCGGCGCGAACTCGCCATCCCGATGCGCGGCATGCACGAGCTATCCTGCTTAATCCAAGTCGCCGAGCGCAGTATGATCGGGTTCACTCCTCCCTAAGACATATTGGTCAGTTGCGGTCTCTCGTGGGACTGCAATCAACGGCATACGCGCGCGAACATGAGCGGGACTTTGGTGCCTTACAATTCGATTTTCGACGTGTACCGATAGCGACTAGATTCGGTTCTTTTATCGCTTCAGTGCGGAAGTAGTTTCGTCGAATCGTAATGCTTGCTTGGATTGGCGGGATCAGCGCGATCCTTTGGTTGGTTGTCTCTTCAAATAGTGATCGCTCACTGAGCCAGCCCAACTCTGCATCACGTGCGCCGGCTCAACCGCTGCCGCTGACAGGCGCTTTCGACTCTTCAGATAACAGCCGCCGTAACAGCATCACCGTAAAGACGCAAAGTGGCGGACAGCACACCCTTATCAAAATTGAACGACTCGGCGGCGGCGAGGTCACCCGCGGCTTTGTTCGTGCTGGAGAGCAGCACAAGTTCTACCTGCCGGCCGGTACATATGTTCTGAAAACAGCGGGCGGTTCCGCTTGGTACGGAGAGAAGCTCCTTTTTGGAGCCAATACTGCCTACAGCAAGCCTGATGACACGTTTTCGATGGTCGCGCCCGGTGAGCAGTGGACGGTTGAACTCATTCCTCAGCGAGACGGGAATCTCAGAGATCGTCAAATAAGTGCGTCAGAGTTCTAAATGTGGTGTCCCGGACGAATACTTCCCTCAGAATAGAGAAGCCTTGCCGGTAGACGATAGGTAGGCTTAACTTGGGTGCATTGGCGAGTCCGGGCCTAGGTTCCCTCAATACAAATCCACCGGATCCACATCCAGCGACCATCTGACCGCTCTTGCGCTCTTCATCGCGTGCAGCTGCGCGTTCCATTCGCGCAGCAGGGCCTGCAGGGCAGGGCGCTGCGGGGCGGAGATCAGCAGCTGGGCGCGCAGGCGGCCGGCGCGGCGGGCCATCGGCGCGGGCATGGGGGCGTGGATTTGCACCGGTGCGGCCGGCGCTGCGGCAGCGATGGCCTTTGCCGCCGCGTGCGCCTCGCGCATGAACAGCTGCAGAGCGTCCTCGCGGTGGCTGTCGGCGCGCAGCAGGGCCAGATGTGCGAACGGTGGAAACCCCGCCGCCTCGCGTTCGGCCAGTTCGAGCTTGGCAAACGCCGGATAGCCGCCGGCCAGCAGGGTGGCCAGCAGCGGGTGGCCGGGCTGGTGGGTTTGCAGCAGCACCTCGCCGGGCGCCTGCGCGCGGCCGGCGCGGCCGCTGACCTGAACCAGCAGCTGGGCCAGCTTTTCGGCGGCGCGGAAGTCCGCTGAGAACAGGCCTTCGTCAATCGTCACCACCACCACCAGCGACAGCGATTTCAGGTCATGGCCCTTGGCCAGCATCTGGGTGCCGACCAGCAGGCCGGCGCCGGTGCCGAGGGAGTCGAAATGCCGGGCCAGGTCGCCGGCGTCGCGGGTGGTTTCGGAATCGATGCGGGCCAACGGCACGCCGGGGAAGCGCTCAGCGAGCGCCAGCTCGACGCGCTCGGTGCCGGCGCCCTGCGGCATCAGCGCGAGGCTGCCGCAGTCCGGGCAGGCGGTCGGCGCGGGCTCGCGGTGGCCGCAGTGGTGGCAGATCAGCCGGCCGCGGCCGTGGAGGGTGAGCGCGGCATCGCAGCGGCTGCAGTTGGCGCGAAAGCCGCAGTCGTGGCAGAGCAGTGCCGGCGCGTAGCCGCGGCGGTTGCGAAACACCAGGGCCTGTTCGCCGCGGGCCAAGCATTCGGCAATCGCGGTGAAGGCGGCTTCGGACAGGCCGTGCTGCATGCGCTGGCGGCGGGCGTCCAAAACCTGCACGCGCGGCGGCTTGGCGGCGGCCGCGCGTTTGCCCAGGCGCAGCCGGCCGATCCGGTTCGACAGCGCCAGCTGCAGGGTCTCCAAGGCGGGCGTGGCGCTGCCCAGCACGATCGGGACGCCCAAGCCCTTGGCCCGCACCAGGGCGAAGTCGCGGGCGTGGTAGCGGAAGCCGTCCTGCTGCTTGTAGCTGCCGTCGTGCTCTTCGTCGATGACGATCAGGCCGGCCTCGGGCAGCGGCGCGAACACCGCCGAGCGGGTGCCGACCAGCACGCGGCCCTCGCCGCGCGCCATCGCTGTCCAGGCGCGGGCGCGGGCGCCCTCGGGCATGCCGCTGTGGTAGCTGTGCACCTCCACCGTCAGGCGCTGCTGAAAGCGCCGCAGGGTCTGCGGTGTCAGGCCGATTTCGGGCACCAGCACCAGCGCCTGGCGGCCGGCGGCGAGGCAGGCCTCGATGGCGTCGAGATAGACCTCGGTCTTGCCGGAGCCGGTGACGCCCTCCAGCAGCAGCGGCGTGAACGCGCCGAGGCCTGCGCGAATGACCTGCGCGGCCGCGGCCTGTTCGTCGTTGAGCTGCGGCGCGGCGACAGCGGGCGTGCGGCGCACGGCCTGGCCGGCGCACTCCTCCACGAAACCGCGGCCGAGCAGGCTGCGCAGGGAAGGCCGCCAGTCGGGCAGGCGCGCGTTGAGGCTCTCGGCGTCGAGGGTGCCTTCCTCATTGAGCCAGTCGGCCAGCTGGCGCGGCCGGCCGCCGCTGCGCAGCTGCTTCAGATTGGCGGTGCCGATGGCGGTCAGCCGGAACCCCAGCGGCGCGGTGTCCGGCAGCGGCTTGCCGGCGCGCAGGTCGACCGGCAGCGCGGCGGCGAACACCTCGCCCAGCGGCCGCTGGTAATAGCCGGCCGCCCACTGCAGGCTGGCCAGCAGCTCGCCCGACAGCAGCGGCACGGCGTCGAGCCGCTCCAGTGCGGGCTTGAGCTTGGCCGGATCGATGTGCGGCGCGCCGACCGCGGCGACCACCCCGATTGCGCTGCCGCGCCCGAACGGCACCCGCACCCGGCAGCCGACCCAGCCGGCATCGAGCTGCGCGCGGGCCGGCGCGAGATAGTCGAACAGCTGCGGCAGCGGCAGCGGCAGGGCGACGCGCAGGCAGGGGGCAGCAGTCGGGGCCGAGGCTGGGGCGGACATGGTCTACGAGTGTAGCGGGGCGGTCCGGGCGATGGCCGACGCGGCGAGTCGATGGCCGTGCGGGTCCGCTCGGCACGCCCGGCAGGGCACGGTCCGAGCCGGTTGGACTGGGTCCGGTACGGCTCGGTTTGACTTGGTCGGGCGCGACTCGGTTCGACTCGCCTCGACTTGACTTGACTTGACTCGGCGCGACTCGACTCCGCTCGCCGCGACCGCGCGCCTCCGCACTCGATTTCGTGACCAAGATCATTCCGCCTTCGCTGCTTCGCTGCTTCGCCGGTGTTCCGGCAGGCAAAACGCGAGCTACATCTCACTTAGCGGGCATAGCTCACGCCCGATCTATGAATCTCCGCTAAGCACGGGCTGCACTTGAGTTTTTTCGTTTATCCACATGGCCTGTGGATAAGTCGGTGGATGACTGCGCTTCGGCAGCCCCGGCAGCAGCGTGGTGGCGGCGCTGGCTGGATTGTGGCGAATATTTGACCACGAATAAAAAGGCAATTAAATCAATCGCCTGAGGAATCCACCGGCGCTTCGCCCTGAGCTGCGTTGCAAACACATGACGTGAAATGCGCCGATTCGGGCCAACCCCGCTCCCTGTGCACAAGTCAAGTGGGTCGGCAAGCGGCACGGCAGGCTAGAGCGCGCCTGCGGCGCAAAAGTCAAGTGCCCGTGAGTACGCCCAGATCGAGCTCCCGCGGCTCGGGTCGGCGGCGCCCAGCCGCTACACTCGTCGGCCTTTCCGCCCGCTGTCGCCGCATGCCCGCTGCCAACCCCCATGCCGAAGACCTCCGGCCGCGCCTGCTGGACGCGTGGTTGCGGCTGGAAGGCGCGCCGGCGACGACGCGGCCGGGCGTCCAGCCCGAGGCGCCGCAGGTGGCCTGGGCGTCGGCCTGGGCGCGTATCCAGGCGCATCGCAGCGCGAGCGGCGGGCTGGCGCTGGACAGCTCCGGCCTGCTGCGGGTGTGGTCGGGCCTGCCGGCAAGCGCGCGCGATCTGCTGGCGCTGCGGGTGCTGGGCGGGCTGGAACTTGCGTCGATCACCGAACTGAGCGGCCGGCCTGCCGCCCGCGTCGAGCGTGAATGGCTGCTGCTGGGGCGCCGCCTGCAGGCGCGCGATCCGCGCTGGACGGCGCGGCTGCGGGCTGAGTTTCTAGCGCATGGGCACGCGCCTGAAACTGACTCGGACTCGGACTCGGACTCGGACTCAGGCTCGGACTCAGATCCAGATCCAGATCCGGATTCGGCGCCGAGGCCGGCGCGCATGGGCCGCAGCGGCCGCGGCGTGCTGCTGGTGCTGGGCGCGCTATGTTTTATCGGCGCGGCGCTGGCACCGCAGCTGCGCTACGCCCTGCTCGACCCCGCCCAGCAGCGCCTGCAGGCACCGCCGACGGCGCCCGAGCCGGTGCTGGAGAGCGTGCCGCTGTCGGCGGTGGATTTCGGCCTGTGGGCCGATCCGGTGGAGTTTGCGCTGCTCCGGCAGCTCGACTTTCTGCTGTGGCGGCTGGGTGAAACCGCCGACCCGGTGGCGCCCGACGCGGCTGAGGACGCGCTCGCCGCTCCAGCCGACAGCGAGATTCTCGCGACCGAGCCGCCCGCAGAACTGACGGCGCTGGCGCCCTGGGCCCGCCGCTGGGCCGATCTGGCCGAGCCCCAGCGCCGCCAGCTACTGGCCCACGCGCGGCTCTGGCAGGCGCTCACGGCCGCGGGTCAGCAGCGCGTGCTCGACCGTGCGGCTGAGTTCCAGGCGCTGCCGCCGCTGCAGCGGGTCGAGCTGCGCGCGCGCTTCGCGCGCTTTCGCGAGCTCTCGCCCGAGCTGCGCAGCGGCCTGCTGGCCAACGCCCGCGGCCTCGCGCAGGCCGCGCCGGCCGAGCAGCAGCGCCTGCGCGCTGAGTTCGCAGCGCTGCCGCTGGCGGTCCGTCGCGGCCTGCTGGCCGGCAAAAGCGCCGAACTGGCCGAACTCGCGCGCGAAGCCTTCGCCTTCGTGCCGGCCGAGGAGCGCGACGCCACGGTGGCGCTGCTGCGCGGGCTGTCCGCGCGCGAGCACGCGCTGCTGCGGGCGATGTCGCGGCGGCTCGACCCGGCCCAGCGCGAGGCCCTGCGCGGCGAGCTGCTGGCGGCCGAGCCCGCTGAGCGCGCCGGCCTGATCCTGGCGCGCGCCGACAGCGTGGGCCTGACGCCGCGCTGAGCCGCTGTCGCCGGGTGACGGTGCTGCCAGGGGGGTGCGCCAGGCCCGGCGTGCCTGCAGGCGCGGCGCCGGGCGCTCCCGCAGAACCTGATTTGCCTGGTGCTTGCCGCCTTGCCGCTTGCTGCTTGGCGCTTGGCGCCTGAAAGCGCGAAACGCGGCGTGCGTCTTCGCGTCGAGTGCGCGCGGCGGGCACGGTCGCCCAGGTGGGTTCAAGCCGTGGTTTTGAGGGCGACCGATCGGCCCGGCGCCCGTTCGCCTACATCGCCATCAGGCTGAGCAGGGCGGTGACCGTCAGCCCGAAGCTGATCAGGACCGAATAGGCGGTGCCGAGCAGGCCGTACTTCAGCAGAGTGACGAGCCAGCCCTGCCGGTAAACGCGCTTCTGCATGATCAGCAGGTACAGCGGCATCCACGCCACCAGGGCCACCTCCAGCCAGCCGACCGCGCTGCTGATCACGCCCTCGCCGGCCAGTGAGCGCGTCAGCGTGGCCAGCGCCAGCAGCAGGATGGCGAGGCTCAGGAACGCGTGGCTGTGCAGCGCGACGATCAGGTGCTCCATGTAGAGCCGGCGCTTGAACAGGTAGGCGAGCTTGAGCAGCACCGCAAACAGCGGCAGCAGCACGAACAGGGTCTGCGGCAGTAGATCGAGCATCACATCGCTCATTCGCTGGCGCTGCTCGCGGTCGCTGCGCAGCAGGCCGATGTTGTGCACGGCGCGCCCCAGCCACAGGTTGAGCCTGCGGTTGCCGGCATCGGGCAGCCAGCCGAGCTGGATCGGGTTGGTCTTCGCGTCCCAGACGTGGTCGCCGAAGCTGAGCTTGATCGGATTCGGCGCCGGCTCCGGAGCCGATGCCGATGCCGATGCCGAAACCGACTCCGATGCTGACTCGGATGTGGCGTCCGCCGCTGCTTCATTTTTGGCTTCAGCTTCGGTGAGTGGCCGCTCGCCCGGCGCTGCGGGCGCGGCCACAGGCGCAGCGCTGCTTGCGTCGGCCTCATCGCCGCCCGCCAGATCCGGGCCAGCCGTGTTTCCACCCGCGAGTTCGCCGCCAGCGAAGCTCGCCCGATCCAGCTCGCCCAGCGCTTCGTCGCGGCGTCGGCTGACCTCCTCGACGCTGTCGGCGCCGGCGAAGGCGTCGCTGTTGCCGAGGTTGATCACGTCAGCGCCGCCGCCTGCATCGGCCGGTTCAACGCTCAGCCGCGTGACCAGAAAGGCCAGCAGGCAGATGAACACGAACAGCCGAACCGGGCTGACATAGCGCACCCGCCGGCCAGCGAAATATTCAAGGCTGAGGTAGCCCGGCTTGAACAGCAGCGGCTGCAGGCTGCGAAAGATCCGCCCGTCGACGTTGAAAACGGTGTCGGCGAAGTCGCCGAGGATGCTGCCGAAGTGCCGCACCAAACCTTTGGTGGGCTGGCCGCAGGCGTAGCAGTGCGCGCCCAGCAGCTCGGCGCCGCAGTTCTCGCAGCGGCGGTCAGGGACAGTTTCGGCCAAGTCTGAGTGGTGCGGGCGGCTGTCCATAGCGCTGTGCGGGTAGGAGTCGATCGAGCGGCTACCATAGCGCCCCCGCTCCTCCGGCCGCCATGCATGTCTGCGCCACCGCTTCCGTTTTCGCGCCGTCTCGGCGCCGAGGTGCTGGCCACCACCGTGCTCGCTCTGCCGCTGGTGTTGGGGCAGCTGTCGTCGATGATGATGAACGTGATCGACACGGTGCTGGCGGGCCGCCATTCGGCCTTGACCCAGGCGGCGGTGGCGATCGGCACGGCGGTGTGGTCGGTGGCGATCCTGATCGTGATCGGCGTGCTGATGGCGATCCCGCCCAGCGTGGCCCAGCTCGACGGCGCCGGCCGTCGCCGCGAGATCGGCCCGCTGTTCCGCCAGGCGCTGTGGCTGGCCCTGCTGCTGGGCCTGCTGCTGTGGCTGTTCGTGGGCAATGCCGGCTGGCTGCTCGCTTTCGCCGGCGTCGCCGACGAAGTGCGGCCGCAGGCGCTGGGCTTTCTCAAAGGCGTGGCCCCGGGGGCACCGGCGCTGGCCCTGTTTTTCGCGTTCCGCTACCTGAGCGAGGGCGTCTCGCTCACCGTCCCCACCATGGTGATCGGCATCGGCGGCCTGTTCCTGCTGCTGCCGCTGGGCTACGCCCTGATGTTCGGCACGTTTGGCGCGCCTGAACTCGGCGCTCTGGGTCTCGGCGTTGCCACCGCCTGCGTACTGTGGATACAGGCGCTGGCGTACGGCCTGCATCTGCACTTCAGCCCGCGCTACGCCGATCTCGGCCTGTACTCGCAGTTCGACTGGCCGCGCTGGGCGCCGATTGCCGAGCTGCTGAAGATCGGCCTGCCGATGGGCTTCTCGATTTTCATGGAGGGCAGCCTGTTCGTGGCCACCGCGCTGATCATCGGCAGCCTTGGCACCCTGCAGACCGCAGCCCACCAGGTCGCCATCAACCTGGCTTCGGTCGCTTTCATGATCCCGCTCGGGGTGGCGATGGCGACCACGGTGCGGGTCGGCAACGCAATGGGCCGCGGCGATCCGGCCGGGGTCGGCTGGGCCGGCGGGGCCGGCTATGTGATCACCGCCTTCACCCAGTTTGGCTCGGCCCTGGTGCTGCTGTTTGGTGCCAGCACCATCGCCGCGCTGTGGACCAAGGACGCAGCCGTGGCGGCGCTGGCGGTCCAGCTGATGGTGCTGGCGGCGGCCTTCCAGTTCTCCGACGGCCTGCAGGCGGCTTCAGCCGGTGCGCTGCGCGGCCTGAAGGACACGCGCGTCCCGGCGGTGGTGACGGTGCTGTCCTACTGGGGCCTGGGCATGCCGCTGGGCTACTGGATGGGCATTGTCGAAGGCGGCGGCGCGCACGGCATGTGGTACGGGCTGATCATGGGCCTGTCGGCGGCGGCACTGCTGCTGACGATCCGCTTCGTGATTCTGGCCCGGCGCCTGCGCCGCACCGGGCAACTCAAACGCAGACCTGCGTGAAGGCCGCGCGGCATGACTGTTGACGCTTGCGCCTAGGCCGCACTGCGAGGATTCTCGCCCCTCCTTATGCGGGGCGTTGGCGCCCTTGTCGCCGACGGTGGCGGGTTCGCCTGCCGCCCCAAGGCCTTTCCCTGCGGGCGCTCTGCCCGCGATAAACCCTAGAAGAGACCCTGCGATGACTGAAGCCAAGCGCGGCGCCTTTGTGAATTTCGCGGTGTTCTGCTGGGACGCCCTTAACTTCAGCCGGCGGCTGATCCTGAACGGCCTGCTGCTGCTGATCGTGCTGCTCGCCTTCATGCTGTTCAGAGGTGGCCCGGTGCTGCAGGAGCGCAGCGTCCTGCTGCTGGCGCCGCAGGGCGCGATCGTCGAGCAGTTCAGCAGCGATGCGGCGTCTCGCGCGCTGTCCAGACTGACCGGCGACGAAGTCCGTGAGGTGCAGCTGCGCGACCTGCTGCGGGCGATTGAATCCGCGGCCACCGATGCGCACGTCGAGCGCTTGGTGCTGCGCACCGATCTCCTCAGCGGCGCCGGCTTTGCCGCCCTGCGCGAAGTCGGCGCGGCGCTGACCAAGTTCAAGGAATCCGGCAAGCAGATCGTCGCCTACGCCGACAACATGGACCAGCGCGGCTACTACCTCGCCGCGCATGCCGATGAGGTCTATCTGCACCCGTCAGGCGCCGTGCTGCTGGAGGGCATCGGCCGCTACCGCGCCTACTACCGCGAGGCCCTGCAGGACAAGCTGGGAATCAACGTGCACCTGTTCCGGGTCGGCGAGTTCAAGTCCTTCGCCGAGCCCTACATCCGCGACAGCGCCTCGCCCGAGTCCAACGAAGCCGACCTGTTCTGGATGCGCGACATCTGGTCGCGCTACCTGCAGGAAGTCGCCGCCCTGCGCGAACTCGACGCCGCCACCCTGCAGGCGCAGATCGACGGGCTCGACGTGGAAGTCGCCGCGGTTGAAGGCGACCTCGGCCAGCTGGCCCTGCGCATGGGCCTGGTCGATGAGCTCAAGACCGCCGACGAGTTCCGCGCGCTGATGATCGAGCGCGGCGTCGAGGACGAAGAAAACCACACCTTCCGCCAGGTCGATTTCGACAGCTACCTCGGCTTTCTCGACCGCGATAGGCTGCCCTTCGACAGCCGGCCCAAGATCGCCATCGTGGTCGCCCAGGGCGGCATCACCGACGGCGAGCAGCCGCAGGGCTCGGTCGGCGGCGTGTCGACCTCGGCGCTGATCCGCCAGGCGCGCGAGGACGAAGACGTCGAGGCGCTGGTGCTGCGCGTCGATTCGCCCGGCGGCGGGGTGTTTGCCTCCGAGCAGATCCGCCGCGAGGTCGAGCTGACGCGCGCCGCCGGCAAGCCGGTGGTGGTGTCGATGGCCAACGTGGCGGCGTCCGGCGGCTACTGGATCTCGATGAACGCGCAGGAAATCTACGCCGACCCCAGCACGATTACCGGCTCGATCGGCATCTTCGGCCTGTTCTTCACCGCCGAGGACACCCTGGAGCGGGTCGGCGTGCGCTCCGACGGCGTCGGCACCACCCGCATCGCCGGTGCGTTTGATCTGACCCGGCCGCTGCAGCCGATAGTGGCGAACATCCTGCAGACCGTGATCGAAGACGGCTACCGCGATTTCATCAGCCGCGTCGCCGAGGCTCGCGGCAAAAGCTACGAAGAGGCCGACAGCGTCGGCCGTGGCCGCGTCTGGAGCGGTGCGCAGGCGCTGGAGCTGGGCCTGGTCGACAAGCTCGGCGGCCTGCGTGATGCGATCACCGCCGCCGCCGGCTTTGCCGAGCTGGAAGAAAACGCCTACGCCGTGAACTACATCGAGAAAGAGCCGAGCGCGTTCGAGCAGTTCCTCACCAACATGGGCCGGAATACCCAGGCGCAGGCGCTGGCGGCGCAGATCGGCCTGCCGTCGAGCCTGCTGCAGCAGCCGGCGGTGCGCCAGTTGCGCGAGCAGATCGAGCTGATGGCGCCGCCGGTGCGCGGCCTGCCGGTGCGGGTGCTGGCGCACTGCCTGTGCAGCGCTGATTAGCGCGATCGCCGCGGGTCCGCACCGGTCCGAGCGCGTGAAGAATCCGAACGCTGTCGCCATCGACGGCCCGCCGCCGCTACGGTCGGCGCACGGTTTCTTCACGCGCGCTTCTGGCCTGCGCGGGCACGCGGTGAGGCGCAGCCTGCTTCGGCTGGGTGCCGACGGTCGGTCCTGATGATCTGCCCTGACGATCTATCCTGACAATCGGCCCTGACGGTGCGACAGACATGAACGCTTACCCCCGGCCCGAACTTGCGGGCGCTGCCTCTTACAGGTAGCGTTCGCGGGCTTTGCTGCTCTCAACCTGGACTCTCTATGCTGTTTCAGCACGTCTCCATCGCCAGCGTCTCGCACATCGACGCACCGCACGCGCTGAGCTCGGCCGATATCAATGCCCGCCTCAAGCCCACGTTCGAGCGCCTCAACATCCGCGCCGACGTGCTGCAGGACATCGCCGGTATCCGCTCGCGGCGGATGTGGGATGACGACGTGCTGGCCTCCGATGCCGCCACCATGGCCGCCGAGAAGGCGATTGCCGAAGCCGGCGTCGAGCGCGCCCGGATCGGCCTGCTGGTGAACACGTCGGTCAGCCGCGATTTTCTGGAGCCGTCGACCGCGTCGATCGTCTCCGGCAATCTGCGCCTGTCCGAGACCTGCCAGAACTTCGATGTCGCCAATGCCTGCCTGGCTTTCCTGAACGGCATGGACATCGCCAGCCGGATGATCGAGCGCGGCGAAATCGACTACGCCCTGGTGGTGGACGGCGAGACCGCCAACCTGGTTTACAAGCGCACCATGGAGCGGATGTTGAGCCCGGACATCGACGAGGCCAGTTTCCGCAGCGAGCTCGCCTCGCTGACGCTTGGCTGCGGCGCCGCCGCGATGGTGCTGGCGCGTCGCGAGCTGGCCCCGGATGCGCCCCGCTACCGCGGCGGCGTCACCCGCGCCGCCACGCAGTGGAACCACCTCTGCCGCGGCAATCTGGACCGCATGGTCACCGACACCAAGTCGCTGCTGATCGAGGGCATGAAGCTGGCCCAGCTGACCTTCGTCGCCGCCAAACAGGCGCTGGGCTGGGCGGTCGAGGAGCTCGACGAGTTCGTCGTTCACCAAGTCAGCCGCGTGCATACCGAGGCGTTGATGAAGACCTTCGGCATTGATCCGAGCAAGGTCCACACAATCTTCCAGGAGCACGGCAACATCGGCCCGGCGTCGGTGCCGATCGTGTTGTCCAAGCTCAAGGAGATGGGCCGCCTGCGCAAGGGTCAGCGGATCGCCCTGCTCGGCATCGGCTCGGGGCTGAACTGCTCGATGGCGGAAGTCGTCTGGTAGCCGCTTCGGCGCCGCGAGCGCTTTGCGAACGCTGTGAACAAAGGCCGCGCTGTTGCTTGCCGTCAGGCTAAAAATCCGGTCGCGTTTCAGCAAGGCGCTGGAGGCCTGCAGCGCTGCGCTGCACACGCTTAGGACTCGATGCCCACACACCGATTGCTGACCTCGGGGGAAGAGCGCGCTTTTGGCCCAAGCGTCCAGCGCCTGTCCCCTGAGTCGATGATCCGAACACGGTTGGCGAAGCACGCAGGCGATCAACAGGCGCAAAAACTGCTTTTCGATTCCGAAACCTCGCGCCGGGCGATTCCAACGCGCTCGCCGAGCGGATTCCAACACCCTGATGGCGCAGACAGACATTTGAGCATCGCCGCGGAGACGCTGCCCGCCGCGTGACCTCACTGGAGGCGCCGGATGAAGCGCTACGCGATCTGCTTCAGTTTTCTGCGCGTCGCGAGCCCCGCGTTTGGGCACGCTCTGGATTGTGCAGCCCTGTCAAAGAGTGCCGATGCAGCTCCGCCGGCGTATGCAGAGCAGTCTCTGCAAGCGCCGGAAAGAGCGCCGGGGAAGTCCTACCCATGGGGTGTGCGGGCGCCGACGGATGCTGCTTTCACCCTCGATTTTCGCGGGCAGCCGAAGGTCTCGGGACGCCTGGTAAATAGCGGTGACAGCGGTCAGATCCCGGGCGCTGCGTCGCGCGCTCAGGCATCCGCATTCCCTGCTCTCAAGCCAGCAGGCGCTCCAGCATCTCGCTGCTGTCCCGCGAGAGATCCGACCCGGCAAGCGCCTGCAGCCCGCGCTCGATCAGCGTTTGCCGATCCCCGTCGAAGCGCCGCCAGGCCTCTACCGATGTCAGCAGCCGCGAGGCCACCTGCGGGTTCAGCGCATCGAGCGAGGGAATCTGCGCGAACAGCAGCGCGTAGCCGGCGCCATCGCGGCGGTGAAACGCGGCCGGGTTGCCGCGGGCGAAGCTGCCGAACAGGGCGCGCACGCGATTCGGATTGCGGGCGATGAAGTGTGGGCTGGCCAGCAGCGCTTCGACTTCGGCCAGCGCGTCCGGCGCAGGCCGGGTGGCGACCGCGGCGATCCACTTGTCGTTGAGCAGCAGGTCGCCGCCGACCCGCTGCTGGAACGCGGCCAGCGCGGACTGCGCCTGCGGCGAAGCGTTGTGTACCAGAACTGTCAGCGCGGCCAGGCGGTCGGTCAGAGTGCCGGCGCGATCGAACTGGGCAACGGCGCGATGTCCGTCTACCTCGATCAGTGCCAGCCGCTGCAGGCAGACGTTCTTCAGGCGCCGCGCCGCGGCCGGGGCGGCGTCCAGCGAATCGGGGTGGTGCGCATCCAGCTCTGCATAGCGGTCGGCCAGCAGAGCGGCGTGATCGCCCGCGAGCTTCAGCAGCAGGCCGCGGCGGGCGGCGAGCAGGGCGTCGATATCGACCTGCGGCCGCGCATTCACCAGCACCTCGAACTCCGGCAGCTGCCAGCACAGGGCGACGAGGCTGGGGTCAGCCTCGCGGTCTGCCAGCAGCGCGCCGAGCGCGGCCGAGAGTGCGTCGGCATGGCTACGGCTGTCGTCCAGCAGGGCGGGTACGGCGAGCTGCTGCAGGGCGTCCCAGCGGCACAGCGGGTCGCGCTCGATGCGCGCCAGCCGGCCAAGCTGAGCGGGCGTGTAGTCGAACCTGAGCCGCACGGGTGCCGACAGGCCCTGCAGGAAGCTGGCGAGCGGCGCGGCGGTGAGCCCGTCAACGCTCAGACGGTGGCGCGCCTGGGTCAGCTCGATCAGGCCGGGTCGCACCGCTGCATCGCCGTGCGGCAGGGCGTCGATCGCGGCACCCGCGTCGTCGTACAAGGCGAACGCCAGCGGGATATGCAGGGCCTGCTTGTCGGCCTGGTCGGGGGTCGGGGCGGTGGTCTGCTCGATCTGCAGCGTATAGCGGCCGCGGTCGGCGTCGAACACGCCGCTCACCTGCAGCTGCGGGGTGCCGCTCTGCGCGTACCAGCGCTCGAACTGCACGAGATCGCGTCCAGAGGCCTCGCGCATGCAGTCGAGGAACGCATCGACGCTGGCGGCCGTGCCGTCGAAGCGCGCGAAGTACAGGTCGCAGCCGCGCCGGAACGTCGTCTCGCCGAGCAGCGTGTGCAGCATCCGCACCACTTCGGCGCCCTTCTCGTAGACGGTGGCGGTGTAGAAGTTGTTGATCTCGCGGTAGCTGTCGGGGCGGACCGGGTGGGCCAGCGCGCCGGAGTCTTCCGGAAACTGCCGCGCGCGCAGGGTGCGCACATCCTCAATCCGCTTGACCGCGCGCGAGCGCAGGTCGGCGGTGAATTCCTGGTCGCGGAATACGGTGAAGCCTTCCTTCAGCGACAGCTGAAACCAGTCGCGCACCGTCACCCGGTTGCCGCTCCAGTTGTGGAAGTACTCGTGGCCGATCACCGATTCCACCGCTTCAAAATCAGCGTCGGTGGCGCTGTCGACGTCGGCCAGGATGTAGCGCGCGTTAAAGATGTTGAGGCCCTTGTTCTCCATCGCGCCCATGGTGAAATCCTGCGCGGCGACGATGTTGAACACGTCGAGGTCGTAGCAGCGGCCGAAGCGCTGCTCGTCCCAGCGCATCGCCCGCAGGGTCGCGCCGAGTGCGTATTTGCAGCGCGCCGCCATGCCGGCATCGGCCCAGACGTTGACCTCGACCGCGCGGCCTTCGGCGGTGTTGAACTCGGCGCTGACCCGGTCCATCACGCCGGCGGCAATCGCGAACAGGTAGCAGGGCTTGGGGTGCGGGTCGCGCCAGCGCGCCAGATGGCGATCGTTCGGCAGCGGCTCGACGCCGGCGCGGTTGCCGCCGGCCAGCAGCACCGGATAGCGCGCGGCATCGGCGCGCAGCTCGACGCTGTAGACGCTGAGCACGTCGGGGCGGTCGATGCAGAAGGTGATGCGGCGGAAGCCCTCGGCTTCGCACTGGGTCAGCAGCAGCTCGCCGCTGACGTAGAGCCCTTCTAGCGCGGTGTTGTCGGCCGGGCACAGCGCCACCGTGCTGCGCAGCACGCAGGCGCGGCGCACGCTGCGCAGGTACAGGCGATGGCCGTCATAGCGGTAGTCATCCGCGGTCAGCACTCTGCCGTCGAGCTTCAGCTCGATCAGCTCCAGGCCCTCGCCATCCAGCACCAGTCCGGCGCCGCGCTGATCGGACCCGAGCGAGTCAAGATCAGGCTCCAGCCAGAGCTCGCTGGCGACGATCGTGCGCTGCGCGTCCAGTTCGAACACCAGGTCGATGCGCGGGATGCGCCAGGCCGGCGGGCGATAGTCAAGGCGGTGGATCAGCGGGGCAGTGGACATGGCGGCTACGCGTGCGGGGAATCGAACATGATGGCCCAGCCGGCACATTCACGCAGCCTGCGCGTGCCGACATACTGTTGAGCCCTGCTGCTCTGGAGCGCGTGCATGTATGTCCTCTACGGTCGCGATGGCTGGGGCTCGGCCCTGGTCGAGGCCCAGCTCGCCTGGTACGGCCTGCCCTATCGGGTCGAAGCCGTGGGTGATCTATTCAAGGACGCGCAGGCCGCCGCGGCGCTGGCTCAGATCAACCCGCTGGCGCAGATCCCGACCCTTGTGACCAGCGGCGGTGAGGTGCTCGCCGAGAGCCTGGCGATCACCCTGTGGCTGGCCGAAACCAATGACAGCGAGGACTGGGTGCCGCTGCCCACAGCGCGCTGCCGCGGGCGCTTTCTGCGCTGGCTCACGTTCTGCGTCAGCAGCCTGTATCCGACTTTCACCTACGCCGATGATCCCGCGCGCTTCGTGCCGATGGCGGCCGCGCAGGCGGGCTTTGTTGAGCGCATTGCAGCTTTTCGCGAGCGCCTGTGGCGAATGCTCGAGGCAGAATCCGGCACGCCGTGGTTTCTGGGCGAGCGGATGAGCGCGATCGATCTGTATGTCGCGGTGATGAGCCGCTGGCGGCCGGGCCGCGCCTGGTGTGCCGAGCACGCGCCGCGCCTGCATGCGATTGCCTTGGCGGTGGATGCGCTGCCTGCGGTCGATGCGGTGCTGGCCCGCCATTTTCCTGCAGCCGCCCCGGAGCTCTGATGTCGATCCACGCCTCCACCCAGATTCCGACCTTCGACGACATTCGCCAGGCGGCCGTGCGCATCGCGCCGCACGCGCAGGTCACGCCGGTGCTGCGCTCCGCTTCGCTGGAGCGCTTGGCCGGCTGCCGGCTGCACTTCAAGTGCGAGAACTTCCAGCGGGCCGGCGCCTTCAAGTTCCGCGGCGCCGCCAATGCGGTTTTTGGCCTCAGCGAGGCGCAGGCGGCGCGCGGCGTGCTGACCCAGAGCAGCGGCAATCACGGTGCGGCGATCGCCCTGGCCTGCCGGCTGCGCGGCATTCCGGCGCGGGTGGTGGTGCCGCGCAATGCCAACGCGACCAAGGTTGCAGCGATCCGCGACTTCGGCGCCGAGGTGATCTTCTGTGAGCCCGGCATCGCCGCCCGCGACGCCGCCCTCCGCGAGGTGCTGGAGCAGCACGGCGGCGAGGTGGTTCACCCCTACAACGATGCGCGGGTGATCGCCGGGCAGGGCACCGCGACCCTGGAGCTGCTGGCCGCGCAGCCGCAGCTGGACACGGTGCTGGCGCCGGTCGGCGGCGGCGGCCTGCTGTCGGGCATGGCGATTGCCGCGCAGACGCTCGCGCCCGGCATTCGCGTGTTCGGCGCCGAGCCCGAGCAGGCGCGCGACGCACACGACTCGCTCGAACGTGGCGTGCTGCTCAGCGGCCAGCCGGTCGACACGATCTGCGATGGGCTGCGCGGCGAACTGGGCACGCTGACTTTCGCCATCCTGCGCGAGCGCGCCGACGGCATCCTGCTGGCCTCGGAGGCCGAAATCGTTGAGGCGATGCGGCTGGTCTGGCAGCGGCTGAAGATCCTCATCGAGCCGAGCTGCGCGGTGCCGCTGGCGGTGGTGCTCAAGAATCCGCAGCTGTTTGCCGGCCGCGAGGTCGGGATGATTCTCTCCGGCGGCAATGTGGATCTCGACGCCTTGCCCTGGTGAAGCGGGCGTCGCACGTTAGCCCGGCCGCTGCAGCCCCAGCGCGAAGTCCGCCGCTCACGCTCGCCGTACCGGCCGACGACCCATCCCCAATCCCCAATCCCGAATCCGCGCCCTCAAGCCATCAAGGCTTCAATCGCATCGGCGCTTTTCGGCGCTGCGTCGCTCAGCACCTCGCGGCCGCCGGCGGTCACCAGCACATCGTCTTCGATACGAATACCGATGCCCTGCCATTTGGCCGCAACGCCCTTTGAGCCGGGCGCGATATACAGGCCGGGCTCGATGGTCAGCGTCATGCCGGGCTCCAGCTGGCGGTATTCACCGCCGACCCGATAGTCGCCGACATCGTGCACATCGAGGCCAAGCCAGTGGCCGGTCTTGTGCATGTAGAAGCGCCGGTAGCTTTCGTCGGCGAGGCAGGATTTGAGCGTGCCGCGCAGCAGGCCCAGCGAGAGCAGGCCGTCGGTCAGGGCGCGCACCGCGGCGTTGTGGGGGGCGATCCAGCTGTTGCCGGGCTTGACTGCGGCGATCGCCGCCTGCTGGGCGGTCAGCACGATCTCATACAGCGCGCGCTGCTCGCGGCTGAAGCGGCCGCTGATCGGGAAGGTGCGGGTGATGTCCGAGGCATAGCCCTGGTATTCGGCGCCGGCGTCGATCAGCAGCAGCTCGCCGGCTTTGAGCGGGCTGGCGTTGGCGCGGTAGTGCAGCACGCAGGCATTGGCGCCCGCGCCGACGATCGGCTCATAGCTGGGCACCGCGTTGTGGCGGCGGAAGCTGTGCAGCAGCTCGGCCTCGATGCTGTACTCGAACAGGCCCGGCCGCGTTGCCCTGATCGCGCGCACATGCGCCTCCACGGCAATCGCCGCGCTGTGCCGCATCAGCTTGATTTCGGCCGGGCTCTTGAACAGCCGCAGGTCGTGCAGCAGGTGGCCAAGCTCCATGAACTCGTGCGGCGACTCAGCGCCGTGGCGGATCTGCGCGCGCACCCGGTTGACCCAGCCGATCAGCTTCAAGTCGAACTCGACGTCGCGGCCGAGGTGGTAGAACACCCGCGAACGGCCCTCGATCAGCCCGGGCAGGATGTCGTCGATGTCGCCAATCGGGTAGGCATCGTCGAATGCGAAATTCTCGACCGCGCCCTCGGTGCCGGCACGGGGGCCGTCCCAGGCTTCGCGATCGGCGTCGCGCTCGCGGCAGAACAGCAGGGCCTCGCCGTGGCTGCGGCCGGGGATCAGCACCAGCACCGCTTCGGGCTCGTTGAAGCCGGACAGGTACCAGAAGTCGCTGTCCTGCCGATAGGGATACGTGCTGTCGCGGTTGCGAATGCGCTCGGCCGCGGCCGGCAGGATCAGGATCGCGTCGTCGCCGGCGAGCTTCATCAGCTGGCGGCGGCGGCGCACGAATTCGGCGGTACGGATCGGAGCGGGGGCCGCGCGCTGCATGGTCGGTTCGGGTGGCCTGGAAACGGAAGTCAGTGCAGAGTCGAGTGGGCCGAATTGGCGCCGCTCTCGCTGTGCAGCAGCAGCACCGCCACGCGCACGAATTCGACGATCTCGGTCAGCGCGCTTTCGTCGTCTTCGCCTTCTTCGAAGCTGAGTTCGGCTTGGGCGATCCGGGCGAGGTCCTCCAGCGCTTCGCGGGCATCGTCGGACAGGCCGCTCGGCGCGGGCGCGCCTAGACCGAAGCCGCCCAGAAACCCGCGGCACCAGACGCCGAGCGAATCGACACGGTCGCCGAGGTCGGCGCTTTCGTCGGGCAGCAGCAGCTCGAAACCGCATTCCACGTCCGACAGCTGCATCAGGGTCTGGCTGCGCAGACGGTCGATCACGCTGCCGGGCTGCGGCCGCGGGCCCTCGACGGCAAGGGTCTGCAGCCAGTCGCCGCCGGGCAGGCGGCCGCCGGCGGACAGCAGGCCGCAGATCGAGCCATGCAGCTCGGGCGCATCGATACCGATCGACGCTTCGGCCAGCGCGCGCTCGACTTCGTCAAGGCGGGGGAGGTCTAGGTCTGCCACGAAATATCTGCCACGAAAAGGCGATCCGGCTGCCGGGGGTGGGCAGTGTAACGCGGCGCCGTGCAGCGTCTGCGGCAAGGGTCTTGCTTGTTGGGCGTGGTGTCGCCTTCTACACTGGCGCCCTCGACGGCCGCGCGGAAGGCGGCGCTCTGGCGTGCTTGGCGCCAGCGGCCGCCCACCCTCAAGCGCGCCCGCGCTTCAACGTGTTCAGCTGCGGATGGGGATTTGAACCGATTCACCAATGACGGCAGTGGCTCCTCTCCGGCCTCGAGGTGGCGGCGCGCGGCCCGCTGGCTGCTGCTCCTGCTGGCGCTGCCGCAGCTGGCTTGGGCCGGTCAGCAGGCGCATCACTTCCGGACTCTCGACAGCCGTGACGGGCTTTCGCAGAACACCGTCAACGCCCTTCTGCAGAGTCGGCGCGGCTTTGTCTGGATTGCCACAGAGGGCGGTCTGCATCGTCACGATGGCCTCAGGCTGCGCTACCTGCAGCACGACCCCGACGATCCCCGCAGCCTGCCGGATTCGTTCATCACCGCGCTGGCCGAGGACGATGCCGAAAACCTGTGGATCGGCACCAACGCGCACTACGTGGCGTCCCTCGACCTTCGCACCGGCGATATCAAGCACCACCTGCAGGCCCGCGCTTCTGACGAGGTTCCCGGCGTCAATCGGGTGAATGCACTGCTGCACCAGCCGGGAGTCGGGCTGTGGGTGGCCACCGCACGCGGCATCGACCTATACAAGCCGGAGAGCGGGCTGCGCGAGAGCCGGCTCAGCTTCAGCGCTGAGCCGAGCAGCGCTCAGGACACGGACGGCATGGCCCTGCTGGCCGACGGCAGCCTGCTGGCGGCGACCCACGAAGGCCTGTTTCTGTTCAGCGCCGAGCAGGGCCTGCCGCGGCGGATCGGCGGCGAGCTGCCAACCCATTCGGTGCTGGCCGACGGCGAGAACTCGGCCTGGGTCGGCGGCGATGACGGTCTGTACCGCTGGCAGCGCGACGCCGGCGGGCTGCGCCGGGTGTGGCCAGCGAACGGTGCGTCGGAGCCGGTGCGTGCCCTGGCTCGCGATCTGCAGGGGAATCTCTGGCTGGCCCTGTATCGCGGCGGTTTGGCGCGATTCTCGCCCGGTGAATCCGAGCCGCTGCGCATTCGCCACGATCCTGACCTTGATCGCGGCCTGCACGAGGAGCGCCTGTCGACCCTGCTGGTGGATCGCTCGGGGCTGCTGTGGGTCGGCGGTGAGGTCCGCGGAATCGCCACCACCCGGCCCGAGGGCTCCGCGTTCAGCCGGGTGCTGACGACGCGCCCCGAGCTGCAGCCGGTTCTGGCCAACAATCTGCGCGCGGTTCATCAGGATCCCGACGGCGTGCTGTGGCTCGGCAGCGAGGGCCGCGGGCTGATCCGGCTGCGCGGCGAAAATCTGCAGTTCGAGAGCCACTACGAGCCTCTGCGAGCGGCACGCCCCGGGCTCGCCGCGGATGCCTCGATCCGAGTGCTCGGAATCGCCGACGGTGAGCCGGGCCGGCTTTGGCTGACCAGCGATCGCGGCCTGTTCGACTACCAGCCGTCCGAGCGCCGCGCCCTGCGGGTGGAGCTGCCGCTGCGACCGGGGCGCGCGCAGCCGGTGACTGACCTGCGCGAGCTGCTGAAGGCGCAGGACGGCAGCCTGTGGATCGCCACCTACTCCGATGGGCTGCTGCAGCTGGACCGCGAGCGCGGCACGCACCGCTGGTTTCACCCCGAGCCGGGCAACCCGGCCAGCCTGAGCCACGCGCTGGTGACCGATGTGTTTCAGGATCGCGACGGCGCGATCTGGGCCAGCACCCTGAATGGCCTGAACCGAATCGATCCGGTCAGCGGCGAAGTTCGCCGCTTCCTCAACCAGCCCAATGACGCCAACAGCCTCAGCGGTAATCTGGTTCGCCATGTGTCGCAGGACGCCACGGGAGCGCTGTGGGTGTCGACCCACAGCGGGCTGGATCGGCTGGAGTTCAGCGACGACGGGCAGGTGCAGATCCGTCGCTTCGGTGTCGCCCAGGGCCTGGGCTCGCCCACTGTGTATGCAGCGATCGCGGACGCCGAGGGGCAGATCTGGCTGAGCAGCAACAGTGGCCTCGCAAAGCTCGACCCAATCAAGGGCACGCTGCTGCGCTACGACTTGGCCGACGGTCTGCAGGACCTTGAATTCAACGGCGCCGTCGCCGAGGTGCTCGCCGACGGGCGCATGGCCTTCGGTGGGGTGCGCGGCCTGAACCTGTTTGATCCGCTGCAGATCCGCTCGAGCCGCTTTGATGCACCTGTGCATCTGCTGCAGATTCACGTGGGCCGAGGCCAGCAGTCGCTCAGCGGCCTGCGCATGCCGCAGCGCATCGAAGTGGCGCAAGCCGAGCGCTTCCTGCGCTTTGAGTTCGCGGCGCTCGACTATTCGTTTCCCGAACGCAATCGCTTCAGCTATCAGCTGGAAGGCTTCGACCTCGACTGGGTCCAGGCCGATCACCGCAGCGAGGCCACCTATACCAACCTTGCGGCGGGCAGCTATCGGCTGCGCGTTCGCGGCACCAACCGCGATGGCCACGTCAGCGCCGATGAGGCGACCCTGGAGGTGGTGATCGTGCCGCCCTGGTGGTTGAGCAACCTGGCGTTGGTGGTCTATACGCTGCTGCTGGTGGCCCTGGCAGCGGTTCTGGTCAAACGTTACCTCAGCAAGCGCGCCAGTCAGCAGCGGCTGCTGGACGAGCTGAGCCAACGCGGGGAGCGTTTGAAGCTCTCGCTGTGGGGTTCCGGCGACGAGTTCTGGGATTGGGACATCCGCAGCAACCGCATCTACCGGGTTGGCGCCGAGCAGCTGCTCGGCCCGGGTGCGGACAGCGAGGTTGACACCGATGATTTCCGCAGCCGCGCGGTGCATCCAGAGGACATCGCCCGTCTGCAGCAGATCATGCAGGCCCATGTCGCCGGACGCACCGAGTTCTTCGAGTCCGAGCACCGCGTGCGGCGCAGCGACGGCGCCTGGGTGTGGGTGCGCTCGCGCGGCAAAGTCGTCGAGCGCGACAGCGCCGGCAGCCCGATTCGCATGGCCGGTACGGCGCGTGACATCACCGCCAGCCGCGAGTTCGAGCGCGATCGCCGAATCGCTTCGGAGGTCCTGCGCAGCATGGGCGAGTCGGTGGCCGTCTGCGATCTGCAGATGCGCTTCGTCAGCGTCAATCCGGCGTTCACCCAGATCACCGGCTATACGCTGGACGACATCGAGACCCAGCCGGTGGCGCTGCTGGAAAGCAGCCAGCACGATGCCGCGTTCTACCGTCAGATGCGCGACACCGTGGTGGCGACCGGCCAATGGCACGGTGAGATGTGGCAGCGGCGCAAGGACGGCGACGAGTTCCTGGCCTCGGTCGAGGCCAATGCGGTGCTCGACTCGCAGGGCGAGCGCAGCCACTACGTGTGGGTCGCCAGCGACATCACCGACCGCAAGCGCGCCGAGCAGGAGCTGCGCTATCTGGCCAACTACGACACGCTGACCGGCCTGCCCAACCGCAGCATGCTGTCCGAACGGCTGGCGCGCGCCGTGGTGCGGGCGCGCCGGCAGGGCACCCGGGTGGCGGTGCTGTTTCTGGACCTCGACCGCTTCAAGGACATCAACGATTCGCTCGGCCATGCCGCCGGCGACCGGATCTTGAAGTCCGCCGCGGCGCGGCTGCTGGCAACGGTGCGGCCGCACGATACGGTGGCGCGTCTGGGCGGCGACGAGTTCACCGTGGTGCTGGAGGAGCTCGATGACCGCGACAGCGTCGAAGAGGTCGCGCAGCGGATCATCAAGGCCTTCATCGCGCCGCTGGAGGTCGAGGGCCACAGCGAGATCATCATCACCCCGTCGATCGGCATCAGCCTGTATCCCGACCACGCGCTGGTGCCTACCGATCTGCTCAAGTATTCGGACACGGCGATGTACGCGGCCAAGGACCGCGGCCGCAACACCTACGCCTTCTACAACGAGGTGATGGACGCCGAAGCCCGGCGCCGCGCCCTGCTGGTGGCGGCGCTGCGGCGGGCGCTGGACCGGCGCGAGTTCTACCTGGTGTTCCAGCCGCGGCTGTCCTTGAGCGACGGCCGCGTTGCCGGCTTCGAGGCGCTGCTGCGCTGGCGCAGCGAGGAGCTCGGCGACATGAGCCCGGCCGAGTTCATTCCGGTGGCCGAAGAGACCGGCCTGATCCTGTCGATCGGCGATTGGGTGCTGCGCGAAGCCATGAGCGTGCTGGCCGGCTGGCACGAGGGCGGCCGACCCGAGCTTGCGATGTCGATCAACGTTTCGGTGCTGCAGCTGCTGCGCGGCGACATCGCCAGCCTGATCAAAGAGCTGCTGCGCGACTATCGGCTGCCGCCGAGCTCGATCGAGCTGGAAGTCACCGAGAGCATGGTGATGGCCAACGCCGAGCAGGCAACCGCCGTACTGCACCAGATCAAGGCGCTCGGCGTGCTGCTGGCGATCGACGACTTCGGCACCGGCTATTCATCGCTGGTGTACCTGAAGCGGCTGCCGATCGACACCCTGAAGATCGACAAGGAATTCGTCGGCGACCTCACCACCGACCCGGACGACGAAGCGATCACCGCGACCATCATCACCATGGCGCACTCGCTGGGTCTGAACGTGGTTGCCGAGGGTGTCGAAACGCTCGAACAGCTGCAGTACCTGCACGAACAGGGCTGCGACGAGATTCAGGGCTACTGGCTGTCGCGTCCGATCGAGGAGAGCGACTGCATCAACTTCCTGCAGCACCACGACGGTGACCTGCTGATGGCGAGCGCCGGCCTGCGCCTGCCGGCCGAGCGCTAGCCGCCGCGCGTGGGTTGACCGGAGCGGTTCGGCAGGCGCAGTTCGACAGGCGCCAGTTCGACAGCGACAGTTCCACAGCGCCAGTTCGACAGCTCCGAGACGGAGCCGGCAAACGGCGGCTATTGACCGCCGCGCCGTGGCGGGCCTATCGTCGACGGCCATGAACATCCCCGATCCTGCCGAGCAGCTGGCCGCGCTTGCCGAGCGCGTTGAACGCTTGGCCACATTCGCGCGCCAGCTGTCCGAGGAGAACCGCAGCCTGCGCTCCGCCCAGCAGCAGCTGGTCGGTGAGCGCACTGCGCTTCTTGCCAAGAACGAACAGGCCCGGGCCCGGGTCGAGGCCATGATTCAGCGCTTGAAGTCGCTTGAGCAAAGCGCCTGACCCTCGAATGAAACTTCCCGGATTCCCGCTTCCGCATGAGTGATCCCGTCAACCTGCGCGTGCTTGACCGCGAATTTCTGGTCTCCTGCAAGGCCGAGGAGCGCACCGGCCTGGTTGCCTCCGCCGAGCAGGTCGACCGCCAGCTGCGTGAACTGCGGCGGGCCCACCCCAGCGCCACGGTGGACCGACTAGCGGTGCTGATGGCCCTGAATCTGACCCACGAGATCAACGCGCTGCGCCAGGCCCAGGCCGAGCGCGAGGGTCGGCTGGAGCGCAGCCTGGCGGACCTGAACCGGCGGCTGGACACGCTGATGGATGGCGCCCTGCTCGGCGCACCGCCGAGGCTGCCGCTCTAGCGCCTGTGCGGGCGCTGCCTTCACGGCTTCGCTGCATAACTGAAGTGGTCGCCTCCGGCGCTGCGCGCTACACTCGCTCCCGTCCTCTGCCGTGCTCGCCAGCGGATTCTTACTTTTTGCCTTGACCCTAAATAGCGACCCCGGGAGCGCAATACCCGGGCCCAGCGTGCAAGTCCGCCTTCGCAGCGGAAAGCCCAAGGGCCCGTGAGCAATCCCACCTGATCCTCTGGGATCAAGGTCGTTCGGTCCGCAACGGCACGGCGGAGGATCTTTCCTCTCAGCAGGCGCATCGCCGCACTCCATGTCCGACCAAGACCCGCGCGCCAACGAGCGCGCCGAACTGCGCCGCGGTTTGCGCCTGGATCTGCGCAGCACTCTGCGCGCCCGTCGCCGCGCGCTGTCCCCGGCCGAGCGCATGGCCGCCGCACTGGCGCTGCCGCAGCGCGTGGGCGGCCTGCCCGAGCTCGTCTCCGGCGGCTACGTCGCTGGCTACTGGGCGGTTGACGGCGAGCTGTCGCTGCACGCGCTGCTGATGGGCCGGCCTGGCTTCATCTACTGTCTGCCCTGCCTGCGCGAGGACGGCAGCCTCGGCTTTGCGCCCTGGCGTACGGGCGATCCGCTGGCCCCCAACCGCTACGGCATTCCCGAACCCGACATCAGCCGCAGCTCGCAGCTTGAGCCCGAGCAGATGCAGCTGGTACTGGTGCCGCTGCTGGGCTTCGACCGCCGCGGCGGTCGGCTCGGTGCCGGCGGCGGCTACTACGACCGCAGTTTCGCCTTCCTCAACTCAGCCCCGCGGCCGCCGCAGCCGCGGCTGCTCGGCGTTGGCTACGCCCTGCAAGAGATGACCGGGTTCAGCCCCGAGCCTTGGGACGTGGCGCTGGACGGGGTGGCGACCGAGCGCGAGCTGATCGACTGCCGCGGTTAGACTACGCGGCGAACGTTTCCAGCTGTCGCCGCTGCGCGGCAGGCATGAACAGGCAGGGAGAATGCGGGTGGCGTACTGGCTGATGAAATCCGAGCCCGAGGAGTTCTCGATCGATGCCCTGAAGAAGGTCAAGCGGGAGCCCTGGACCGGCGTGCGCAACTACCAGGCGCGCAATTTCATGTGGCAGCAGATGCAGCCCGGCGACGGCGTGCTGTTCTACCACTCGAACTGCCCGGTGCCGGGCGTGGTGGGGCTGGCCGAAGTGATGGGCGAGCCGCTGCCGGATCCCACCCAGTTTGATCCGCTGAGCGACTATTTCGACTCCAAGAGCGACCCTGATAAGCCGCGCTGGTGGATGCGCCACGTCGGCTTCAAGCGCAAATTCAAGCAGGTGGTTTCACTTGACCGGCTGCGCGGCGAGGCCGGCGCGCTCGGCGAGTTCGCCCTGCTCAACCGCGGCAATCGGCTGTCGATCCTGCCGGTGAGCGAGGCCCAGTGGACGCATGTACTGAGCCTGGCCGAAGACAGCTGAGCCTGCGCATCGCGCCGCCACTGCGGATCCCCATTTTTCCACTTCGGACCCTCCGCCATGTCCCTTGAAGACCAGAAACGCGACGCCGCCGAACGAGCACTCAAGCATGTCGAAGCCGACAGCGTGATCGGCGTCGGCACCGGTTCTACGGTCCGTTATTTCATCGAGGGCCTGGGCCGCCTGCCGGAGAACGCGCGCATCCGTGGCGCGGTGTCGAGCTCTGAACAGTCCAGCGCCCTGCTCAAGGCGCAGGGCATCGAAGTGCTGGATCTCAACGCCGTCGGGCCGCTGGCCCTGTACGTCGACGGCGCCGACGAGTGCGACCCCCACCGGCGCCTGATCAAGGGCGGCGGCGCCGCGCTGACCCGCGAGAAGATCATCGCTGCGGCCAGCGCAAAATTTGTCTGCGTCATCGATTCCAGTAAACAGGTCGACCTGCTCGGCCACTTTCCGCTGGCGGTCGAGGTGATCCCGATGGCCCGCAGCCATGTGGCGCGCACGCTGGTTGCGCTGGGCGGACAGCCGGTGTGGCGTGACGGCGTGACCACCGACAACGGCAACTGGATCCTGGACGTGCACAACCTGCGCATCACCGACCCGGTGGGCCTGGAGCGCGAGATCAACCAGATCACCGGCGTGGTCTGCTGCGGCCTGTTTGCGGCCCGGCCGGCCGACGAGGTGATTGTCGGCGGCAAGTAGGCCGGCGTCGCGGCGCGCGCGGTTTCGGATACTCGGCGCGAACCAATGCGCGGCGTTCATCGGTCAGCGAGCACGTAGGGCGGGCGTTGACCCGCCGCGCCCGCGACGCGCATTTTTGGTGCACATCAACGCGCGGCATCGCGATCGAACGCGTGCCGGCGTGCCTTGAGCGCCAAGCGGCCCCCCGGCGTGCTTGCCGGCAGACCGCGGGCAGGGAGCTTCAGCCTGATCCGCGCAGTTTCAGCACCCGCGTCAGTCCGCCCTGCAGGGCTTTTACCTCGAACCCCAGGCGCGCCAGGATGAAACAGGCGGCGGCGCTGCGTTCTCCGGTGCTGCAGTACACCAGCACCGGCGCGTTCCGCTTTAACCGTTCGGCGGCGCCCTCGCGCAGCTGCGCCAGCGGCAAATTAACGGCGTCGCGCAGCGCCCGCTGGCGGAACTCGCTGGGCAGGCGGACATCGACCACGCTGGCGCCAGCCTCGCTCATGGCCGCCGCCTGTTCGATGCTGACCCAGTCCACCAGCGGCGGCTTCAGCACCGACTCGAACTCGAGCCGCGACAGCCGCATCAGTCGGCTGTCTTCCAGCATGCGAACGGTGGCGTTGCGCAGGCCCCTTGCGAGCAGTGCGTCCTCGCCGAAGCAATCCCCGCGCACGAGATAGGCCACCACCACGGTCTGGCCGTTCAGGCGCTTGGCAACCGACGCGCTGCCCTGCTTGATGACGTAGAAGAACTCCGGCGCGTCGCCCTCGCAGATGACGTCGGTGCCTGCGGCCGCGGCGATCTCCTCGAAAGCCGCGAACATCCGCTCGATATTGCCGGTCGGCAGCCTCTGAAACGCCCGGCTTGCGAGCAGGCGGAACACCCAGGCCTGATCGTCGCTGGCGTCGGCTTCGGCGGTGCGCTGCCGGCACAGCTGATCCCAGGCCAGCAGCTTCTCGGTGGCGCGACGGTCCAGCCGCGCGACCTCCGCACCGGTCGCACCGGCCTGGGCAGTAAAACGGCGTGGCTGCGCCTCACCCAGCGCGTAGCGGGCCTGCAGCGAGCCGCAGTGGATCTGTTTGATGCGGCCGTCGGGGTACTGGCCCTCGACCTCGCCTTCGAGCAGATAAACCAGGTCCTCGTCGAGATCACCGGCTCGGAACAGCAGCTCGCCCGGGCCGTAGCGCAGGGCCGTGGCGTCGCCGGCGAGGTGGCCCAGAGTGTCGGAACGCAGGCTGTCGAGCGGATACAGCTGCGACAGCCGCGGCGGATTGATCGCCATGTCAGGAAGCTCCATTCGGCAGGTGGGTTGAGCCGCGCACGCGGGCCGTCGGCCGCAGCGGCGCGGCGGTGCATCTGAGCGGCGGGTCAGCTACTCGAATCTGCAGCACACGCCGGGGCGGCGCAAGCGGCGGCGTCGCGTGCGCCGACGTAAACCAGCGCTGAGCCCGGTCAGCTGAGCAGCCAATTCCACAGCGGCAGCGAGATCAGCGACAGCACGATGCCGTAGCCGACGAAAGCGGCGGCCAGAGTCGGCGCCAGCCGGTGCGAGATCGCCAGCGCGCCGGCGGTGATCATCGGCGGCATCGCGGTTTCCAGCACCGCCGCGCGGGCGATATCGCCCTCAAGCGCCAGCAGCGGCAGCAGCAGCCAAGCCAGCGCCGGCATCAGCAGCAGCTTGAAGACCAGTCCGGTGGCCAGCGGGCCAAGCTCGCGCCGCGGCAGCTTCAGCCGGATCTGCAGGCCTACCGCCATCGCCACCACCGGCAGCAGGGCGTCGGCGAGCCGCTCAAGCAGCGCGTCAATGGCCGCGGGCGGTTCGGCGGGCATCAGCGTCAGCGCCAGCAGCAGGGCGATGAAGGGCGGGAATTTGGCGACCCGCAGCGCGATGTCGCGCGCTCGCGGCGGGCGGTCGCCGCCGTAGCGCGCCAGCACCCACAGGCCCCAGGTCGACAGAATCAGGAAACTGCCGAACTGGTCATACACCACCGCATAGGGCAGGGCAGCGTCGCCGAGCATGGCCTGAATCAGCGGATAGCCGAGGAAGCTGGTGTTGCCCAGCGGCACGCACAGCAGCAGCACCGCGCGCTCGGCCTCGCCGAAGCGAAACACCCGTGCGGCGAGGTGGACCAGCACGATGCTCAGCAGCAGCACCAGCCAGGGCACGGCGACCAGGCCCAGCAGCCCGACATCGAACTCCAGCTTGGGCGCGTGGCGCAGCACCGCGGCGGGCAGGCACACATACAGCACGAAGCGGTTCAGCACTTCGGCGGCGTTGTCGGCGAACAGCCCGCTCTTGGCCGCGGCAAAGCCGACGACCAGCATCACCAGGATCAGCAGAAAGGCATCGAAGGCCATAGCTCAGAGCGCGCCGAGGTGGTCGCTCAGCATAGCGGCGTGACCTGCATGCGGCCGATTGGACTTCGGTCGCAGAACGCGGGCGGCACTTCGCCCAGCTTCAACGCTGGTTGAGCTGCCACTCGCCGAACAGCGACTGCAGGGTGAAGCGCTGGTTCGCATCAAGCGTAGCTGTGGCGGCCTCCACGCCGGCGGCATCGCCCCAGCGCTGCGGCATCGATCGCGCCGCTGCCGCGTAGTAGTCCGCGGCCTGCTGCGGATAGCCTCGGGTCCACTGCAGAATCGCAAACGCGGCGGGCACCCAGTCCGGCTGCCCACCGTGCAGGCGCAGGGCGTCCATCCAGTGCGCCTGGGCACCGTCGTAATCGCCGATATCGAACAAAATCCAGCCCGCGTTGTAGTGCACCACTCGGAGATTCAGGCTGCCCTCATCGCTGGCGCGCGCCGCGGCGGAGAGCTCACGCGCGACCCGCAGGCGTATGCCGCGATCGGCCAGCAGCGCGGCGTTCTGCAGCTTGAGCATGGCGTTGCCTGGATCTTTTCGGATCGCGCCCTCCAGCGTGCTGCGCATCGAGCGGTCGTTGGCATCGATGCGCTGGATCCGCTGGGCGGCGGGGTCCTGATCGACATAGGCGACCTCGGTCGGCGGCAGCTCCTGCGCATGCAGCGCAGTGCTGAACTGCAGCGCCAGCGCGAACAGGCCAGCCAGAACGGGAAGAGTGAAAGCTACAGATTTGACGGGCATGAGATGGGCCATGGCGTGGGGAGGGCAGGGCGAATCGGCGGCGCCGTCGGCGGCCTGCCAGAACACGCAGCCCGCGACAACTGACAGGGAGCATACGGGGCGTGCCGAGCGCTGAATGTTAGAATTTGTGGTCCCCCTGCCCGGTCCCTGCCGATGTCCGCTACCGCCTCCGCGATCCCCGCGACCCTGCTCGACGGCCCCGCGGTCGATCTTGATTACACGCTGGAACATAAATACACGCGTGAAACCGGCCGCATTTATTTGTCCGGCGTGCAGGCCCTGGTGCGGCTGCCGCTGATGCAGCAGATGCGCGACCGCGCGCAGCAGCTGAACACCGCCGGCTTTATCTCCGGCTACCGCGGCAGCCCCTTGGGCGGCTTCGATCTGGAGCTGTGGAAGGCCAAGCAGCATCTGGCGTCTTCGGCCATCCACTTCACGCCCGGCCTGAACGAAGACCTCGGCGCGACCATGGTCTGGGGCAGCCAGCAGACCAACCTGTTCGAAGGCGCCAACTACGACGGCGTGTTCTCGATGTGGTACGGCAAGGGCCCCGGCGTTGACCGCTGCGGCGACGTGTTCAAGCACGCCAACGCGGCCGGCACCTCGAAATTCGGCGGCGTGCTGGCGCTGGCCGCCGACGACCACGCCTGCCGGAGCTCGACTCTGCCGCACGGCTCCGAGCTGGAATTCGTCTCCGCGATGATGCCGATCCTCAATCCGGCCGGCGTGCAGGACATCCTCGACATGGGCCTGCTCGGCTGGGCGATGTCGCGCTTCACCGGTCGCTGGGTCGGCTTCAAGACGATTGCCGAAACGGTCGAAAGCTCAGCCTCGGTCAACGTCAATCCGCACCAGCTCGACATCGTCATCCCGGCCGATTTCGAGAGGCCTGCCGGCGGCTTGAACATCCGCTGGCCGGATCCGCCGCTCGATCAGGAAATGCGCCTGCATCGCTATGCGGTCGCGGCTGCACAGGCCTTCGCGCGGGCCAACCACATCGACAAGGTGGTGATCGATTCGCCCAAGGCGCGGCTCGGCATCGTCACCACCGGCAAGAGCTACCTCGACGTGCTGCAGGCGCTGGAGTATCTGGGCCTGGATCGCCGCACCTGCGAGGACATCGGCATCCGCGTCTACAAGGTCGGCATGACCTGGCCGCTGGAGCCCGAAGGCATCCGCAGTTTCTGCGAGGGGCTTGAGGACGTGCTGGTGGTGGAGGAAAAGCGCGCTTTCGTCGAATCGCAGATGAAGGAGTACATGTTCAACTGGGCGCATCGCCCCAGCGTGGTCGGCAAGTTCGACGAGCAGGGCCAGTGGTGCCTGCCGAGCACCGGCGAGCTGACTCCGGCAACGATTGCTCAGGTGATCGGCCAGCGCCTGCGGCGCTTCTACAGTTCGGACGCCATTGACCAGCGTCTGCGCTGGATGGAAGCCAAGGAGGCCGAGCTGGCCGCACCGCGCGCCAATTTCCCGCGGGTGCCGCACTACTGCTCCGGCTGCCCGCACAACACCTCGACCAAGGTGCCCGAAGGCTCACGCGCGCTCGGCGGCATTGGCTGCCACTACATGGTCACCTGGATGGACCGCAGCACCGACACCTTCACCCAGATGGGCGGCGAGGGTTCGACCTGGTGCGGGCAGGCGCCGTTCACCAACAACGCGCACGTGTTCCAGAACCTCGGCGACGGTACGTATTTCCATTCCGGCTCGCTGGCGATCCGTCAGGCGATTGCTGCGAAGGTGAACATCACCTACAAGATTCTCTACAACGACGCGGTGGCGATGACCGGCGGCCAGCCGGTCGACGGCAGCTTGACCGTGCCGGACATCGCCCACCAGATGCGCGCCGAGGGCGTGCAGGCGATCGTGGTGGTGTCCGATGACGTCGATAAATGGTCCAAGCCAGAACTCTTTCCGGCCGGCGTCGAGTTCGAGCACCGTGACAGCCTCGACGCCGTGCAGAAGCGCCTGCGCGAGGTCAAAGGCACCAGCGTACTGATCTACGACCAGGTCTGCGCCACCGAAAAACGCCGCCGCCGCAAGCGCGGCACGATGGTCGACCCGCAGCAGCGGGTGGTGATCAACTCGCTGGTTTGCGAAGGCTGCGGCGACTGCGGCGTGCAGAGCTTCTGCGTCTCGGTGCTGCCCAAGGAAACCGAATACGGGCGCAAGCGCGACATCGACCAGAGCAACTGCAACAAGGACTTCAGCTGCATCAAGGGCTTCTGCCCGAGCTTCGTCAGCGTCAAGGGCGGCAGGCTGAAGAAGAGCAAGCGCGTCAGCGTGGCCGAGCGCCTGGCCAGCCTGCCGGAGACGATCTTCAAGTCGGATCTGAGTCGGCCCTGGAACATCCTGATCACCGGCGTCGGCGGCACCGGCGTGGTCACCATTGGCGCCCTGCTCGGCATGGCCGGGCATCTGGAGCACAAGGGCGCCAGCGTGCTCGACCAGACCGGTCTCGCGCAGAAGGGCGGTGCGGTCACCACCCATATCCGCATCGCGGCCAACCCGGCCGATATCCACGCCGTGCGCATCGCCGCCGGTGAGGCCGATCTGGTGCTCGGCTGCGACATGGTGGTGGTCAACGACTACTGGGCGTTGTCCAAGGTCCGCGCCCAGCGCAGCGCTGTCGTTCTGAATACCTACAAAGCCATGCCGGGCCCGTTCACCATGAAGCCGGACATGCAGTTCCCCGCCGAGGGCATCGTGCAGGCGGTGCGGATGGCGCTGGGCGGTGAAGAGCCGATGCAAATCGATGCCACCCAGCTGGCCACGGCCCTGCTGGGCGACGCGATCGCCACCAACCTGTTCATGCTTGGCTACGCGTGGCAGCAGGGCCTGGTGCCGCTGTCGCTGGATTCGATCCTGCGCGCGGTGCAGCTGAATGGCGCCGCAGTCGAGATGAACACCCAGGCCTTCAGCTGGGGCCGTCTGGCGGCGGTCGATCTGGCTGCGGTCACCGAGGCCGCCGGTCTGTCCAAGCCGTCCGCCGACGTCAGCGCGCTGACGCCGGCGCCGCTGGACGATCTGCGCCTGTCGGCCAGCCTGGAGCAGATGATCGAGCGCCGCGTGGCATTTCTCACCGACTACCAGGACGCGGCGTATGCGTCGAAGTACCGCAGCCTGGTCGACACGGTGCGCACTGAGGAAGAACGCCGCGCCCCGGGTTCGACCTCACTTACTGAAGCCGTGGCGCGCTACTACTTCAAGCTGATGGCCTACAAGGACGAGTACGAAGTGGCGCGCCTGTATACCTCGGGCGATTTCTTGAAGCGCGTGCAGAACCAGTTCGAAGGCAACTACACGCTGCACTTCAACCTGGCGCCGCCGCTGTTCTCGCGTCGCGACCCCAACGGCCATCTGCTCAAGGCCGAATACGGTCCGTGGATGCTCAAAGCCTTTGGCCTGCTGAAGCACTTCAAGGGTCTGCGTGGCGGCAAGCTCGATCTGTTCGGCTACACCGAAGAGCGCCGCACCGAGCGCGCGCTGATCGAGGAGTACCGGCAGACGATCGGGCAGCTGCTGGCCGGGCTTGAACCCGCCAAGCTCGATCTGGCGGTCGAGATCGCCCGCGTGCCCGAGCAGATCCGCGGTTTCGGCCACGTCAAGGAAGCGCATCTGAAAAAGGCCCGCAGCCTGCGCGAAGAGCTGCTGACGCGCTGGCACGCACCGGCTGAGGCAGAGGCCGCTGCGGCCTGATCTGACCGTTCGATGATGCGCACGCGGGGGGCCTACGAGGCCCCTTCGTGCGTTCAGGGCTCCGCCGCTGCTAGAGTCCCGGCGATCCTTCATCGCCGGAGTTCTGTGCATGCATTCCGTTCTGGTGGCGAGCAGCAAGGGCGGCTGCGGCAAATCGACGATTGCCACCCAGCTGGCGGCCTGGGCCGCGGTCGCCGGCAAGCGCGTGGCCCTGGTTGATCTCGATCCGCAGGGCTCCTCATTGCGCTGGTGCGAGCGTCGGACGGCCACCGTTGCAGCGGCCGTCATCGGCCTGCGCGGTGACGACGGCCGCTGGCAGCGACGCGTACCCGACGACACTGAATGGCTGATTTTCGATGCGCCCGCAGGCTCGCAGCCGGCGACGCTGAAAGCGGTGATCGAGCGCGTCGATGCGCTGCTGGTGCCGGTGCTGCCTTCGGCATTCGATCTGGAGGCGACCGCCGGCTTTTTGGATGCGCTGTCGACACACAGGCGTCTGGCCGACCGCAGTCTGAGCGTCGGCCTGGTCGCCAACCGCGTGCGTCCGCACACCCAGGCCAGCCAGCGGGTGCTGGCGCAGCTGGCCGACTGGCCTTACCCGCTGCGTGCCGAGCTGCGCGATTCGCAGGCCTATGTGCTGCTGACGGCGCTGGGCAAGAGCCTGTTCGACTACGACAACGAGAGCGTGCGCACGCAGGCGGAAAGCTGGCAGCCGCTGCTGCAGTGGCTGGCGCGCAGCCCGCGGGCGGCACGGCGCGGCTGACAGCGGCCGATGTCATCGCCCGTGCGCGAATTCGCCCTGTTCGGACCGTGCAGGTCTGAACCGGAACCGAATGGGGCTCTCGCGAGGCGACGCGAATGCGCTAAGCGCTGCGTTATCTCAATCAGCGCCACCCCGCTAAGTCGACATTAAGCGCTGCAGGCCTACGGTCGTCCGCACTGCGTTGCTGTCACGCCTACCCACACCGCCTTCTGGAGACATCCATGCGCCGCTTGTCTGCCCTGTTGTTGCTTGTCTGTTTCGGCCTCGGTTCCGCCCACGCCTACCAGCCGGAGTCCGGGCTGTGGTGGAACCCCAACGAAAGCGGCTCCGGCTTCACCATTGAGCTGCAGGACAATCTGCTGGCCTTCACCGGCTACCTCGGTGAGACCAACGGCGCGCCGGTCTGGTACACCTCGGCAGGTTTCATGACCGGAAATGCCCTGTATCAAGGCGCGCTGCTGCGTTTCACAGGCTCGCAGTGCGCCGGCTGCAGCTACAGCGGCAGGCCGTCGGCGCAGGAGGTTGGCAGCGTGCGACTGGTGTTCGATGCCAACGATCCCACCCGCGGCAGCCTGACCTGGACCGTGCCGCCCCGCGCCTCGCGCACGATGCCGGTGGAGCGTTACTACTACTACTACAAGCGCGGCGAAGACGGTTCCGCGCCGGTCGAGGTCACCAAGATGCTCGGCGAGTGGCACTTGACGCTCGACTTCAGCGAGTTTCCGGACTTCAGTGGTTTCCGCTACAGCGGCGACGTGCTGGTGTTCGATGACTTTTCGCGCGAGGACAACATCTGGTACTTCGACGGCTGCCGCGCGGAAACTTCGCTCGACGCCGAGTGCACCACTGGCGCCCTGCAGTTCAACAGCGCTTCGGGCTTCTACAGCGGCAGCCGTCGCCGGCAGTCGATCGTGGTGGACGACAACAGCGTCGATTCGAACGGACGCGCTCTCTGCATGTACTTCGAGGCGCCGGTGCAGGCTGAGCACTTCACCGCCGGCCTCACCGGCAACAACGACGGTGGTTTTGCCATCTTCCCGTGCAGTGCCAACCCGCTTGAGTACGCGCTGTATCCGCTGCGCGGCTTCCGCACCGCCAGCCGCACCTTTGTCGAGGAAGGCGTCGGCCCGAGCAAGCGGCGCGCAGACGTAGCGGCCGTCGACTACCAGGTCGGCAGCCGCGAGGCCTCACCCCTGAAAGCGGATGCACTGCGCAAGTCCGAGCTAGTGGACCTTAAGCAGTTGCAGTACGAGCAGGAAGTCGCCGGCCTGATGCAGCGCTTCAACGCCCGGCGCTAAAGCTCGCCCGCTGATGTTCGGACACGGCGCCGCCGCGGTAACCCGCGGCGGCGCTTTCGTTTCGTGAGCGGAAGCCGAAGCCGAAGCCGAAGTCGAAGTCGAAGTCGAAGTCGAAGCCGAAGCCGAAGCCGAAGCCGAAACTGAAGCCGAAACTGAAGCCAGTCAGAGCCTGCTCCCGCTTCTGATGTAAGTCGAGTTTGCGTGTCTCGCGTAGGTTGGCGCTGAGCGCAGCGAAGCCCAACGCCGCGGCCTCCGCCCTCGCCGCAAGGTCCGAGGTTCGTTGCGAAGGCGCGACCTCCGCCTTTCATGCGAAATTCGACCGCTGCGAATTTCAGATTCCCCTTTGGCGCACGGCGCTGCAGTTGACGCTGACATCGCGTGTTGAACGTCGAGCATCGAGCATCGAGCATCGTCATCGGGCATCGGGCGGGGTCAGGCTACCTCTGCATCAGGCCGAGCGAACTCCGCCACGTGGGCTAGGTCAGCGGCGCCACGGCGGACAGAATCGCCAGCAGCAGGAACACCGCGCAGGCCGCATAGCGCGCGGCGCGCAGCGGCAGCCGGTCGGCGAAGCGTGCGCCGAGCGCGACCACCGGCACATTGGCGATGAGCATGCCGAGCGTGCTGCCGAGCACCACCCAGCCCAGCGCTTCGTATTTTGCCGCCAGCAGCACGGTGGCGATCTGCGTTTTGTCGCCCATCTCGGCGATGAAGAAAGCGATTGTGGTGGCCAGCAGTGGGCCGAAGCGCGGCTTCGGCGCGTCCTCTGCGTCGAGCTTGTCGGGCACCAGCACCCAGATCGCCATGCCGACCAGCGAGGCCACCAGAATCCAGCGCAGTGCCGCAGCGGGAAGCTGCTGCGCCGCCACCATGCCCAGCCAGCCAGCCAGCGCATGGTTCAGCAGCGTTGCAATCAAAATCCCGCCAACAATTGGCCAGAAACGGCGGTAGCGCGCGGCCAGGATCAGCGACAGCAGCTGGGTTTTGTCGCCGATCTCGGCGATGGCCACGGCGAGCGTCGAAAACAGCAGGGCGTCCATGTAACCAAGGCGTCGGAGGCGGTCGCGGAGGATAGCGTCTTCAGGGCTGCGGCGATGCGGACGCGGCGGTGGAGGGTTCGGCGATTCGGGATTGCAGAACGGGGAACGGGGAACGGGGTTCAGAGCGCCGGCTCAGCGCCCTTGGCTGGGCCCATCGTCGTCGCCTCACGCAAGGTTTGCGTTCTCAGGGGCCGCCTGCAGCGGGAGAGGCGCAGCTTTGCAGCGCCGAAGCCAAGCCAGAAGCCAAACTCGATCTCGAAGCCGAAGCCGAAGCCGAAGCCAAAGCCAAAGCCAAAGCCAAAGCCAAAGCCAATCCCGAGTCCCCTAGTCCCTAGTCCCCAGCCCCCAAACCAGGCTCGAACCCGCCAAGCCGCTATCATCGCCGCACTTTCACTGCCCTCGGCCGTTCGGCCCATTCCCCATGACCATCCACAGCAGCGTCCTTGATCTCATCGGCAACACGCCCATCGTCCGCGCCCAGCATCTGGACACCGGCTGCTGCGAGCTGTTCTTCAAGCTCGAAGCCATGAACCCCGGTGGATCGATCAAGGACCGCATCGGCTTGACCATGATCGAGTCGGCGGAAAAGGCGGGGAAGATCACGCCCGGCGACACCCTGGTCGAAGGCACTGCCGGCAACACCGGTATTGGTCTGGCGCTGGTGGCTCAGCAGAAGGGCTACAAGCTGATCCTGGTGGTGCCGGACAAAATGAGCCGCGAGAAGATTTTCAACCTGAAGGCGATGGGCGCCGAGGTTGTTCTGACCCGTTCCGACGTGGCCAAGGGCCACCCGCAGTACTACCAGGACCTCGCCGCCAAAATTGCCGAAGACACGCCCAGCGCGTACTTCATCAACCAGTTCGGCAACCCCGACAACCCGCGCGCGCACGAAGAGGGCACCGGCCCCGAGATCTGGGCGCAGATGGGCCAGGAGATGGACGCCATCGTGTTCGGCGTTGGTTCATCGGGCACGGTCACCGGGCTATCGCGGTTCTTCAGGCGCGTGGCCCCGCACGTCGAGCTGATCATCGCTGACCCGGTGGGTTCGATCCTCACCCAGTACGTCAACGAGGGCACGCTCAGCACCAAGTCCGGCAGCTGGATGGTCGAGGGTATCGGCGAGGATTTCCTGCCGCCGATTTCCGACTTTACCCACGTCAAAAAGGCCTACGCGGTGTCGGATGCAGACAGCTTTCGCGCCGGCCGCGAGCTGCTGGCCAAGGAGGGCATCCTCGGCGGCTCGTCCACCGGCACCATTCTTGAAGCCGCCCTTCGCTACTGCCATGAACAAACGACACCTAAGCGGGTGGTGATGTTCGTCTGCGACACCGGCAACAAGTACCTTTCGAAGATGTACAACGACTACTGGATGCTCGACAACGGCTTCCTGGAGCGCCCGCAGCACGGCGACCTGCGCGACCTGATCCTCCGGCCGTACGCGCAGAAAGACACCGTGGTGATTGCCCCAACTGACGCGCTGGTCACCGCCTACCAGCGGATGAAGCTGTACGACGTCTCGCAGCTGCCGGTGATGGAGGGCGACCAGCTGGTCGGCATCCTCGATGAGTCCGATGTGCTGATGCACGTACACGCCGACGAGGCGCGCTTCCGCGACCCCGTCTCCACCGCGATGATCAGCAGCCTCGAAAAACTCGACGTGCGTGCGCCGGTCGAGGAGCTGCTGCCGGTGTTCCAGCGCGGCCACGTCGCCATCGTGATGGACGGTGACAAGTTCCTCGGCCTCATCACCCGCATCGATTTGCTCAACTACCTGCGTCGACGGGTGGCTTGAGGGCGGGGATTGGGGATTGGGGATTTGGAATTGGCGATCTGGCGGAGCCGTCGCTTTCCCAGCGTCGTAGGGCGGGTCTTGACCCGCCGCCCTGGGGCTTGCGAGTGATCACGGTGGATCAACACCCGCCGCCCGCCGCACGCCGCACCCCCACGCCCCTACGCGGGGCGATTTGGCGCGTTCGCGCCGTCGATGACGACGCGAATGCGCACGCACTGCTCGGCGCCGATCCCGCCAGCCCATTCAGCGGCGTCACGGCGGATGTCGATCCGCCGGCCGCTTCGCGCGCGCCGCTGCGCCGTAGCTGCCGCGAACGCCGGCACCGCCGGCACGGCAACCGCTACTGAATCAGATCGACCTGCTTCACCGCGGTGTACTGCAGCAGCCCGAAGTGACCAAAGGCATACGTCGCGCTGCTGTTCTCGCTCCAGATCGAGCTGGAATGCACGCCGCCGACCGTGCACACGCCGGTGCCGCAGACGATCTGGTCGTAGAAGGACTTGATCGAATGCACGCGGTCGCCGAAGCGGGTGCCGCTCAGTCCGTTGAGAAACGGGCTGCCGACCGACAGCCCCGACGCGCCGCAGGTGCTGGTCACCACGTTGAACGGATAGGCGCCGCAGCTCCACAGCCCACGGAAGGCGCCCGCCACGCCGACGAAGCTCCGCACGTACGGCCGCAGCCCGTTTCTTTGGATCACCCGACCGGCCAGCGTGCCGCCCATCGAGTGACCGATAACGTCGACCTTGCCGGTGCACGAGGCGGCAATGGCATTCACCAGCGCGTTCAGCACCGGCGTTTCCTCGCTGCCGCTGTGGTCGTTGCAGGCGGCGCAGGTCTTGCTGCCCCAGCTGGGCCGTGAGATCTGCGCGTCGCTGTAGCCGCGACGTTTCAGCTCGGTGACCGTATTGGCCCAGTCGTTCGGGCCGCCGGTGTTGCCGTGGACCAGCACAACCGTGTCGCGACAGCTCTGTGCAGCGGCCGGCAGCGCGCACAGCAGAGTGGCGGCCAGCGCGGCCGTTTTCAGCAGAGTCTTCATGGTGTTTCCCTCCCAGGGTAATGGCGGGCGGCCGTATTCGGCCGTCTCTCGCCACGGCTGACCCTACGCCCGGGGCATGGCGATGACAGCTGTACTAAAGGACGGGGGCCGTGTGGCTGCGGCTGCTGGCACGCGTGAAGGCGCCCGCCGATGTCCGCCGCCCGACCCTGGCCGGCCCATTCGCTCGCCCAGCGAGCACCCGGCTAGCACGATCTTTGCAACCTCGTCACGACGTCCGTGCTTCAGCGCCGGACGTTTCCGAACAGAGGTGCCTCCGCTATGAATAAACGCCTGATAAACATGGATTTTCATTTCTTCACCTTGTGTCCTGCGACGATTGCACGGCGGTTTGCGGCCGCATTCGCCGGTTTTTTGGCGCTTTGCATCAGCCCGCGTTCCGCCATCAGACCGTCGCCGCACTGCCGCGACAGCGCCGAACGCGCAGCGCCTGCCGCTGCCTCGCTGCACCGTGATCGGGCGGGCCACCGAGCCTCCCTGTTCACCCAGAACGCGTACACCCAGGGCGTGCCTATCCAGCCCGCGATCACTCAGAGCGTGCTCACCCAGAGCGTGCTCACCCAAACCTTACTCGCAGTACGCCGCCCGCATCGCGGCCGCTGCACGCCGTTCGTCGCGCTGCCGGCTGCTGCCGGCCAGCGACGTCGGCCCGGCCGCTTCGGCGACCGGGCGACTCGGTCCGGGGCGATCAACGCCCTGGGCAGCTGCACTACGGCCTTCGGGCTGTTTGACGCCGCGCGCAAGCGTGGGATGGGTCATCCAGCCGGCTAGGCGGTGCCCGTGAAAATCGGGGCGCCGCAGTCGGTGCCTGTTGAACTCTCAACCCTTTGAACGAAGAGAACTCACCATGAATGAACAACATCTCACAGCGCCGGGCGCCACGCCGGCCCCCGGTTGGGCAAGGAGGCTGACGCGGTACGCGGCCGGCTTCGCCCTGCTGGCCACCGCCTTGGCCGCACAGGCGGCCGCACCCATCTTCGTCAGCTCGCCCGGCAACCTGACCATGGACGAGGACGGCAACGTCGTCGTCCAGGCCAACGTGTCGGATGCCGATGGCGACACGATTGCTCTGTCCGCAGTGTCGGGCAACAGCAGCATCATCCCCAACGGCGGGCTGGTGGTTACTCCCAGTACCGGTGGGAACGGTGCGCGCAGTATCTCCATCACGCCTGCGCCCAACCAGAACGGCGGACCGGTGCAGATCACTCTGACCGCGATCGCCAACGGCGACTCCGCCACGGCGCTGTTCACCGTCAACGTGCTTTCAGTGAACGATGTGCCGGTAACCGCAGCCGACACCTTTGCGCCGGTAGAAGACACCGCCTTCAGCAGCCCGACCTCGGTGCTTGTAAATGATTCGGACCTGCAGGGCGGCGCGCCGGGCGAGAACAACCTGCCCTTGACCGCCGTGCTCGGCGCCGGTCCAAGTAGCGCTGCGAGCTTCAACCTCGCCAGCAACGGCACCTTCAGCTACACCCCGGCCGCCAACTTCAACGGCGCCGACAGCTTCACCTACCGCGCCCGCGACAGCCTCGGCGGCGAGTCGGTGCTGACGACGGTGACGCTGAATGTAAGCTCCGTGAACGACCTTCCGATTGCGGGCGCAGACGCGTACTCAGTGGCCGAGGATCAGACCCTGACGGTGGCTGCCCCGGGCGTGCTGGGCAACGACAGCGACCCGGTCGAGGGCTCGCCGATCACCGCGGTGCTGGTGACCGACGTGAGCAACGGCAGCTTGAGCCTCAGTTCCGACGGCGCCTTTAGCTACACCCCGGCCGCGAACTACTTCGGCTCTGACAGCTTCACCTACTCGGCGAACGACGGCAGCGACAACTCGGCGCCGGCGACCGTGACGATCACGGTGAGCCCGATCAACGACGAGCCGAGCTTTGCGGCCGTCAACCCACCGGCTTCTGACGAAGACGCGGGCGCACAGACGGTCGCCGGCTGGGCGGCCTTTAACGCCGGTCCGGGTGAGGGCAGCCAGTCGGTGATCGCCTACACGATCAGCGGCGTGACCAACGGCGGGCTGTTCAGCGCGGCGCCGGTAGTGGCCAACAACGGCACCCTGACCTACACGGCGGTGGCTGACAGCTTTGGCACCTCCACCTTCGACGTAAGCGTGCAGGACGACGGCGGCACCGCGAATGTGGGTGACGACGACACCTCACAGACCTTGAGCTTCACGATCACCGTGAACTCCGTGAACGACCTTCCGATTGCGGGCGCAGACGCGTACTCAGTGGCCGAGGATCAGACCCTGACGGTGACCGCCCCGGGCGTCCTGAGCAACGACAGCGACCCGGTGGAAGCCAGCCCGATTACCGCGGCGTTGGTAAGCAATGTCTCGAACGGCACACTGAACTTGAATGCCAACGGAAGTTTCACCTATACCCCGGCCGCGAACTACTTCGGCGCTGACAGCTTCACCTACTCGGCGAACGACGGCGGCGACAACTCGGCGCCGGCGACCGTGACGATTACGGTGAGCCCGATCAACGACGAGCCGAGCTTTACGGCCGTCAACCCACCGGCTTCTGACGAAGACGCGGGCGCACAGACGGTCGCCAGCTGGGCGGCCTTTAACGCCGGTCCGGGTGAGGGCAGCCAGTCGGTGATCGACTACACGATCAGCGGCGTGACCAACGACGGGCTGTTCAGCGCGGCGCCGGTAGTGGCCAACAACGGCACCCTGACCTACACGGCGGTGGCTGACAGCTTCGGCACCTCCACCTTCGACGTAAGCGTGCAGGACGACGGCGGCACCGCGAATGTGGGTGACGACGACACCTCGCAGACCTTGAGCTTCACGATCACCGTGAACTCCGTGAACGACCTTCCGATTGCGGGCGCAGACGCGTACTCAGTGGCCGAGGATCAGACCCTGACGGTGGCTGCCCCGGGCGTGCTGGGCAACGACAGCGACCCGGTCGAGGGCTCGCCGATCACCGCGGTGCTGGTGACCGACGTGAGCAACGGCAGCTTGAGCCTCAGTTCCGACGGCGCCTTTAGCTACACCCCGGCCGCGAACTACTTCGGCGCTGACAGCTTCACCTACTCGGCGAACGACGGCGGCGACAACTCGGCGCCGGCGACCGTGACGATTACGGTGAGCCCGATCAACGACGAGCCGAGCTTTACGGCCGTCAACCCACCGGCTTCTGACGAAGACGCGGGCGCACAGACGGTCGCCAGCTGGGCGGCCTTTAACGCCGGTCCGGGTGAGGGCAGCCAGTCGGTGATCGACTACACGATCAGCGGCGTGACCAACGACGGGCTGTTCAGCGCGGCGCCGGTAGTGGCCAACAACGGCACCCTGACCTACACGGCGGTGGCTGACAGCTTCGGCACCTCCACCTTCGACGTAAGCGTGCAGGACGACGGCGGCACCGCGAATGTGGGTGACGACGACACCTCGCAGACCTTGAGCTTCACGATCACCGTGAACTCCGTGAACGATCAGCCCAACTTCACCGCGCTGGATCCGCCCACCGTGTTCGAGGATTCGGGCGCGAATCTGGTTGCCGGCTGGGTCACCAGCTTTGACCCGGGCGCGGCCAATGAATCGGGCCAGGGCGTGTTCGGCTACGGCGTCCAGAACATCAGCAACATCGGCTTGTTCGCTATGCCGCCGAATGTATCGCCGAGCGGCGACCTGTCATACACGCTCGCCCCCAATGCCTTCGGAAGCACGACCTTCGAAGTCGCAGTGCAGGACGATGGTGGAACCGCCAACAACGGTATCAACGCATCGGCCTACCAGACCTTCACCCTGACCGTGACCGGCGTTAACGACGCGCCCACTTTCTCTGCCGCAGGTCCCGTAGCGTCTGATGAAGACGCTGGCCCGCAGTCTGTTCCGGACTGGGCGGCTTTTGACCCGGGTCCGAACGAGTCTGATGCCGTCGTTGGCTACTCCGTGACCAACATCAGCAACTCGGGGCTGTTCTCCGTTGAGCCGGCGGTAAGTCCGGCCGGCATCCTGACCTACACCGCGGCCGCCAATGCCAATGGCGTCTCTACCTTCCAGGTGCTGGTGCAGGACAACGGCGGCACTGCCAACGGCGGTCAGAATCTATCGGCACTGCAGACTTTCACCATCACGGTGAACTCGGTGAACGATATTCCCAATGCGGGCGCAGACGCGTACTCAGTGGCCGAGGATCAAATCCTGACGGTGGCTGTCCCGGGAGTGCTGGTCAACGACAGCGACCCGGTGGAAGCCAGCCCGATTACCGCGGTGCTGGTGACCGACGTGTCGAACGGCACGCTGAACTTGAGCGCCAACGGCGGCTTTACCTATACGCCGGCCGCGAACTACTTCGGCTCTGACAGCTTCACCTACTCGGCGAACGACGGCAGCGACAACTCGGCGCCGGCGACCGTGACGATCACGGTAAGTCCAGTCAACGACGCCCCTGTCGCTGACGACGACACTTTCTCGGTCGATGAGAACTCCAGCCCGGGCACCGCCGTCGGCGGGGTCGTGGCCATCGATATCGAGATGGACACTCTCAGCTATGCCTTCAGCGGCTTCGGTGTGGACCCGGCGTCGCCCACCACGGTGCTTTCTACCGATGGCGTGAACATCGACGTATCGACCCTTAGCTATAGCCGGGCTCAACCCACTGTGCGGCTTGCGCAGGACGCATTTTTCCAGGCTCTGGCTGCCGCATGGAATGGGCCCGCGAGCGGGGCCAGCTACAGCGCAAGCACGGGTGTTTTCACCGTGACCAACACGTTCTGGGCGAGCCTGATTGTGGACCTTAGAGAGATCGGCGGGCCGTTTGTAGACCTTTCCTTCGGCCAGTCAGTTTCGATGACCGTGCTGGATCTCACGCCTCCGACCACCACTGACACCACCGTTAACGACGGCGTGTTCGCGATCAACCCGACTACCGGCGCCATCACAGTCTCCGGCTCGCTCGATTTCGAGACGACCCCGAGCTATCTGCGCTTGGTGCGGGTAACGGACGACGGTACCCCCTCGCTGAGCGACGATGCGACCATCACCATAAACTTGAACGACCTCAACGAGGGGCCGTCCATCAGCGACATCGCGGATCTGGCGATCAATGAGGACACCAGCACCGGTCCGCTGGCGTTCTCGGTGGCTGATCCGGACAACGCGGCGAGCTCGCTGGTCACCACCGCGGTGTCTTCCAACGAGGCGCTGGTGCCGAGCGCAAGTCTGGTAATTGCCGGTACTGGCGCCAATCGCACCATCGCCGCAAGCCCGCTGCCGGATGCGTTCGGCGTCACAACCATCACCGTGACCGTTTCGGACGGACAGCTGAGCGCCTCGGACAGCTTCAAGCTGACCGTGACCTCCATCAACGACGCCCCGCGCTTCGAGCTCGTCCCCGACGACATCGCCGCGCTGGACGAGGATGCGGTGATCACCGGCATCAACGGTCTTGCGGTTCGAGTGATCGACCCGGAGAACGGCCCGCTCACCGTGACCGCCACCTCCGGCAACCAGTACCTGCTGCCGAACGCCAATCTGGGTATTGCCGGCAGCGGCAACGACCGCACCATCAACTTCACCCTGGCGACCGACAAGAACAGTTCCACTGCGGCGTCGGACTTCCAGAGCGGTCAAGTGACGGTGACCCTGCAGGCCTTTGACAGCCAGGGCGCCAGCACCGCCGAGGAGTTCATCATCCAGTCGGTGACTCCGGTCAACGACGCGCCGTCCTTCACCGGCGGTGCCGCGCAGAACATCCTTGAGGATGCCGCCGCGCAGTCGGTCAACTGGGCGACTGCGTTCCGTCCGGGCCCGACCACGGCAACGGATGAGGCCAGCCAGACCGCGGTGGCCTACAGCCTGACCGCTCTGGTGCCGCCGACGGTGAGCTTCAGCACCGCGCCGGCCATCAGCGCGGCCGGTGTGCTGACCTACAGCACGGCGCCGGATTCGTTCGGCACCGCCGTGTTCGAGGTCCGCGTGATCGACAACGGCAGCGGCGTGGCGCCGAACGTCAATACATCGGCCCCGCGCACGCTGACCATCAACGTGGCGGCGGTGAACGACGCCCCGGTGGCGAACGACACCAGCGGTTCGGTGAATGAGAACGCGGCCAACGGCACGGCGGTGGCGACCGTCACGGCGACCGATGTCGACGGCGACACGCTCACCTTCGCCATCACCGGCGGCAACGTCGGCGCGGCCTTCGCCATCAACCCGAGCACCGGTGTGGTCAGCGTGGCCGGCCCGATCGACTTCGAGACCCTGTCCGCCTATAGCCTGACCGTCACCGCCACTGACAGCGGCACGCCCGCGCTGTCGGATACGGCGACGGTGACGATCACCGTCAACGACGTCAACGAAGCGCCGGTGGCAAACGACACCGCAGGTGCGGTGGATGAGAACTCGATCATCGGTACGGCCGTGGCGACCGTCACCGCCAGCGATGTCGATGCCGGGCAGACCCTGATCTACGCCATTGCGGCGGGCAACGTGGGTACGGCCTTCGCGATCAACTCGACCAGCGGTGCCATCACCGTGGCCGGCCCGATCGACTTCGAAACGCTGCCCAGCTACAGCCTCACCGTGACCGTCAGCGACAGCGGCGTGCCGGTGCTGTCGGATACCGCGACCGTGACCGTCACCGTCAACGACATCAACGACGCCCCGGTGGCCGACGATATCGCGGCTTCGGTGGACGAGAACTCGGTCAGCGCAGCGGCGGTGGTGACGGTGCCGGCGTCCGATCAGGATGCCGACACGCTGACCTTTGCGATCACTGCCGGCAACACCGGCTCGGCCTTCGCGATCAACCCGGCAACGGGTGCGATCACGGTGGCGGGTGCGCTCGACTTCGAGACCCTGGCCAGCTACACGCTGACGGTCAGCGTCACCGATGACGGCGTGCCGGTGCTGTCGGATACCGCGACTGTGTCGATCACCGTCAACAACGTCAACGATGCACCGACGGCGACCGACGCGTCCGGCTCGATCGCCGAGAACTCGACGATCGGCACGGCCGTGACCACGGTCCTCGCCAGCGATGCCGATGCGGGCCAGACCCTGAGCTATGCGATCACCGACGGCAACGTGGCTGCGGCCTTCGCGATCAATTCGACCACCGGTGCGATCAGCGTGGCCGGCGCGCTCGACTTCGAGACCCTGTCCAGCTACACGCTGACCGTCACCGTGACTGACAGCGGCACGCCCGCGCTGTCGGATACGGCGACGGTGACGATCACCGTGCTGGATGCCAACGACGCCCCGGTGGCCAACGACGTCACCGCATCGGTGCTCGAAAACTCCGCCAGCGGCACGGCGGTGGTCACGGTGCCGGCAAGCGATCAGGACCTTGACCCGCTGACCTATGCGATCACCGGCGGCAACGTGGGCGCAGCGTTCGCGATCGATGCAGGCACCGGTGCCATCACCGTGGCCGGTCCGATCGACTTCGAAACGCTGGCCAGCTACACGCTCACCGTGAGCGTCACCGATGACGGTACGCCGGTGCTTTCCGATACCGCGACGGTGACCATCGACGTGATCAACGCCAACGACGCCCCGGTTGCCAGCAACGGTTCCGCCACTGCGCTGGAAGACACCAACCAGGCCTTCCTGCTGGCGGCCAGCGACATCGACAGCGATCCGCTGATCTGGACGGTGGTGACCCCGCCGACCAAGGGCACGCTGAGCGGCACCGCGCCGAACCTGACCTACACGCCGAACGCCAACAGCAACGGTGTGGACAGCTTCACCTTCAAGGTCAACGACGGCAACGCCGATTCCAACACCGCGACCTTTACCCTGAATGTCACCCCGGTGAACGACGCGCCCGGCTTCACGGTCGGCGCGAACCAGACGCCGGCGGTGGGCCAGACGGGTGTGGTGACGGTGCCTGGTTTCATCACCAACATCAGCGCGGGACCGGCTGACGAGGTGGCGCAGGCGGTGAGCCTGCTGGTGGTTGAGTCCGATACGGCCAACGTCACCAGCGCGCTGACGATCAACGCCAGCGGCGACCTGAGCTACACCCTGACCGGCAACGGCGGCGTGGCGACGGTGACGGTGCGGGCGCAGGACGACGGCGGCACCGCCAACGGCGGCATCGACACCTCGGCGATGCAGGTATTCACCATCAGCGCAGTCTCGGCTTCGGTGGACCTGTCGATCGTCAAGACCGGCCGCTACGTGCCGGGCAACCTGGTGGTGTGGACGCTGAACGTCGGCAACGCCGGCCCGGGCCCGGCCAACGGTGCCCGCGTCATCGACAACCTGCCGGCGTCGGTCAGCGCTGCCACCTGGACCTGCTCCGGCAGTGCCGGCGGCGCCTGCACCGTGGCCTCGGGCGGCGGCAATATCGACAGCACCGTCAACCTGCCCAACGGCGGCAGCGCGGTGTTCACGATTACCGCCACCTTGGTCAACCCGAACGCGTCGACGGTGGTCAACACCGCCAGCGTCGCCGCGGCGATGGGCATCATCGACACCGATCTGGCCAACAACAGCAGCACCCTGGATCTGCAGGTGGCGCTGTTCGCGGACGGCTTCGAGGGCGGTGGCCCGGTGATCGGCAAGCTGACCTCTGCGGCCCAGCTGCAGACGGTCGAGCTTTCGGGCAGCCAGCTTGAGAAAGCGCTGCGCGGTATCGAGCCGCAGGATGCGGCCCGCTACAGCGGCGCTGACTCCGACCTGCTGGTGCAGGTGCGCGAGATCAACGGCCTGGTCGAAGCCCGCCTGCTGCAGAAGGAAGGCAAGGGCCTGTGGAGCAGCACCCGCTGGATCGAGCTGTGGCCGGGCGATGTTGTCCGGATCGACTACAGCAAGGCCGGCGGTGAATTGCAGAGCCGCCTGAGCGTCGGCCCGCAGCAGTAAGCCTCAACCCCCGCGGCGGCTACAAGCCGCCGCGGGATCCCTACCCAGAAACGCCAACGGGCCGCGAAAGCGGCCCGTTGGCGTTTTGCGTTTTGCGTCGCGTTGCGAGGTAGGTAGGCGCTGAGCGCAGCAGCGAGGCGGGCCGCTTTGGAGCTGCCGGTGGCAGCTCCAGGCCCGAGGAGCCCGAGCGAAGCAGCGAGACGGGCCGCTTTGGAGCTGCCGGTGGCAGCTCCAGGCCCGAAGAGCCCGAGCGAAGCAGCGAGGTGGGCCGCTTTGGAGCTGCCGGTGGCAGCTCCAGGCCCGAAGAGCCCGAGCGCAGCAGCGAGACGGGCCGCTTTGGAGCTGCCGGTGGCAGCTCCAGGCCCGAAGAGCCCGAGCGAAGCGAAGGCGAACCTCTGCCCTCGCGGCAAGCCCCGATCGCCGCGCCGTTGGCCTTCGCCTTTGGCTCAGCACCAACCTACAAGAGCGGCTCAGCGCCAACCTGCCGCTGCGCGGGCGCCCTCGACCTTCGACGGTGTTCACGTGCGCCTCGCCGCTGCGTTTTCTGCGCAGAAGGTATATTCGCCCCAGGTCTTTCCTGGAGTCTCCGATGAAAATGGTCACCGCCATCGTCAAGCCCTTCAAACTCGACGACGTGCGCGAGGCGCTTTCAGAGGTCGGCGTTACCGGCGTAACCGTCACCGAGGTCAAGGGGTTTGGCCGCCAGAAGGGCCATACCGAGCTGTACCGCGGCGCCGAGTATGTGGTCGACTTTCTGCCCAAGGTGCGGATCGAGGTCGCGGTCGGAGAAGACCGCGTCGAGCAGGTGGTCGAGGCCATCCGCAACGCCGCCAACACCGGCAAGATCGGCGACGGCAAGATTTTCGTGCACACGCTCGATCAGGTGATCCGCATTCGCACCGGCGAAGTCGGCATCGATGCGATCTAGCGCTGTCTGAAGCCGCTGCGGGCTGCGCGGCAGCCCGCCTTGCGCCTGTCCGCTGCGCGACCGGCTGCGCCGTGTCAGTCCGCCGCTGGCGCGTCTTTGCGGGTCAGCTCCAGCGCTTGCTCGGCCATCCGCAGCGCTTCGTCGAAGCTGTCGGCAAGGCCGAGCAGGTTGGGGTGTTTGCCGAAATCCATCTGATGCAGGATCTCGCGCGGCTGCCCGGCGAGCTCCGACAGGATCACCGCGCTGCCGAGCGTCTGGCAGCGGTCGACAAAACCTTCGAGTGCGCTGACGCCGCTGGCATCGATCAAGGGCACCCGGCCCATGCGCAGGATGAACACCTTGGGCGGCACACGGATGGGATCGAGCACCAGGTCCAGCCGATGGGCGACCGCGAAGAACAGCGGGCCGTTGAAGCGGAACATCTCCACGCCCTCAGGCAGGCGCAGGCGCGGGTCGGATTCCGCGCGCTCGGGCGCGTCCAGCGGGTCAACGAGGGTCTCGCTCTCCAGCGATACGCTGGCCACCATCCGCTGCAGGAAAACGAAGGCCGCCAGCACCACTCCGACCTCGATCGCGAGGGTGAGGTCGAAGGCCACAGTCAGCCCGAAGGTGAGCAGCAGCACGACGCGATCGCCCAGCGGTGCCCGCAGCAGCTGGCGAAAGCGATGCAGCTCGGCCATGTTCCAGGCGACCACCAGCAGCAGGGCGGCGAGCGCGGCCAGCGGCACATAGGCCATCAGCGGCGCCAGCGCGAGCATGAACAGCAGCAGGAACAGCGCATGCGCGATGCCGGCGATCGGCGAGCGGGCGCCGGCGCGCACATTGGTGGCGGTGCGCGCCAAGGCGCCGGTTGCAGGCAGGCCGCCGATCAGGGCGGCGCCGACATTGGCCACGCCCTGGGCCACCAGTTCGGCATTGGAACGGTGACGGTCGCCGGTCATGCCGTCGGCCACCACCGCCGACAGCAGGGATTCCACCCCGGCAAGGAACGCGATGGTGAGCGCCGCGGGCAGCAGCTCGAAGGTGCGCTCGAAGGGAATATTCGGCAGCGCGAAGTCGGGCAGGGCGGCGGGCAGCTGGCCGAAGCTGCTGCCGATCGTTGGCACCGGCAGCAACAGGGCGACCAGGCTGCCTGCGATCACCACGATCAGAAAGGCCGGCCAGCCCGGCCGGTAGCGCTTGAGCGCCGCGAGCAAAAACAGCGCCGTCAGGCACATGGCCGCGGCGGCGGGTTGCCAGCTGGGCAGGTGCTCCAGATAGGCGGCCCAGCGCTGGAAGAACTCGCCCGGCACCTGCGCCATGCGCAGGCCGAGCGCGTCTTTCACCTGGCTTGAGAAAATGCTGACCGCAATGCCCGCGGTGAAGCCGGTGATCACCGGCTGCGGCATGTAGCGCAGCAGCGCGCCGAGGCGCAGCAGGCCGGCCGCGATAAGAATCAGGCCGGCCATCAGCGTGCAGAGGATCAGGCCCTCGTAGCCGAAGC